>ENA-ORXT01003473-ORXT01003473.1-marine-metagenome-genome-assembly--contig:-NODE-3473-length-17326-cov-10.160473_pt1 | contig 17326 bp, 18 predicted proteins | sample MGYA00237868_ERZ511482 | MGnify/ENA metagenome assembly ERZ511482 | reverse complement strand
TCCTGTTTTCAAAGAGAAAACTAAGAACAAAATAATCTACCCAAGAATAAACATTTATTATTACAGCATTCCTTAGCTTGGTATCTGGTAAAAAGTATATTTAATAGTTCTCTTTAGAGGGAGCAAATTGATTTTGTTTTTTTGCAAAAAAACAAAACCAATTTGCTCCCTCTAAAAAAGTATTCCCTCTAAAAAGTCGGCAGAAAATCCACTATAGATAATACCTTACAGAAAGCGGTAATAGTGCTGGCGGCTAAGACAAATAATAAGGTCATCTTTCCACCTGACAATTGATAAAAGGTAGATTTGTTAGTAGCTCGTTTTTTCCAAACCATTAAAAAAGGAATTAGAAAAAAGGCTATGTACAAAACAAAACCTGCATATCCAATAGCTGCAATAAAACCATTTGGAAAAAAGAAGCTGGCCAATCCAGCCGGTAGAAATGTAATCAATGCGGTAATAAAACGACCTTTACTGGTATCTGGTAATTTGAACCGATCAGCGATATAATCAAATAAACTTAAACCCACTCCGAGAAAGGAAGATATAATCGCAAAATTGGAAAAGAAATTAATAGCCCTTTGAATGGTAGTATTGCCTATTTTTTGTTCTAATGCACTAACTAATTGCCCAACATTGCCGCCTGCCGCATTGATGGCAATAAAGTCGTTCCTTGGAATTACACCGAAAGTTACCCCTATCCAAATTACATAAACGAATAGGGCAATTAAAGAACCAAAAAACAAACTGCCCTTTATAGCGGAGAGATCCTTTCCATAATATTTATATAGACTTGGTACGATGGAAGCAAAACCAAAAGAGGTGATAAAGTAAGGTAAACCCATCCATAGATAGGGAAAGTAATTATCTCCAGTTGGTGCAGCTGCGAATAAATTATTTACAGAAATAGTCGGCAATGCCCCAGACATAGAAATAAAAAAACTAATAACCATTCCTATTACCAAAATCATTGCCATCCGCCCTACGAAAGCGGTACTAATCCAAACAATCGTAGCCAATAACATTCCTAGGGTAAGCCCTAATAATCCTTGTAACCAATAATGTTCAGCACCAGCTTCCTCCCAACCAAGTGTATGTATTGCCATATTACCAAAAGCACTAAAATAGGCATATAGTAAAATGTACAACATAAAACAAACGGACAAGCCCATAATGATACTCCCGCCTTTACCTAAAATATCCGTTACAAAAGTATTGAAACTTGCACCTATCGGGTATTCTAAACAGACCTCCAATATCATCAAAGCAGACAGATAGCTAATTAACCAAATAATGCCAAAATTAACAAGGGCTAAAGAAAACCACATTCCAGCTGCAACAATTGGTAAAGAAAACATACCTGCACCTACGGCAGAACCTGCTGTAATCATTGTACCAATTAGAACAGATTTTTTGTTGGGCATGTAGTTTTTGATTGTTAAGACTCTAAAAAGTCTAGTTTTTTCTATTTAAAAGAGCAGGTAAAAAGTATATTTGGTATCTGGCAAGCAGAGCGTTCTTTTTTCTTGAAAATTTTCAATTTTTAAGAAAAAAGAACCTCCTATATAAGTATCCTAAAACTTAATCGTAGCACCTACTTTAACCATTCCCCCCATAAAACCAAATTGATTAACGTGCCACGGATATCTAAATCGACCACCTAAATTAACATTGAAATCTTGGTCACCATTACTCAATTCATCTGGATATACATTAAATAAATTATTAGCAGTTAGATTGACATTTATTTTTTCATTGATGTCATAGCTAACAATTAAGTCTGTTAAAGTTTTTGCTGAATAGTCTTGATCAAGCATTGGATCAGTAGGATGTATTTCCTTTACACCTCATGTTTGATGCGTCATAAAAATATTTTTTAGGTAAAAAAAATTTGGGAGAAAATTCGATGTATTACTAAAGACTTTTTGTCCAAAGTCTAATTAAAAAAAACCTTCCTACGAACATTAGCGGAAAGGTAACAAAAAACCTTAATAAAATATTTTTTACATTGACATTTTAGTTGTTTATTCTTTATTTACAGAGATATTCCTTATAATATTTTGAATTCATTTATACTTATTTTTGATTTTTCAATGGCTACCAAGTCCATTTTGAAAAAGTGTAGTAACATAATAAATAGCAAAAAGAACGATAGCTATTAAACCCACGTAAGCCAGATTAAGCATCCTTCTTGAAGGACGAAATTCGGCAGTAACATCCACACTCGTAATAGCTCTAATATTCAAAAAAGCAATAATAGGTGATGTTAAAAAACCTAAAATAGTCGCATATTCTAATATCTTGACCATACTAGCCGCAGAGAAATAAAATAAAGCAAAACCACCTAAGGCAAGTATCGGTAACAAAATTTTATAGTTTCGAGACAAATTTGCTTGCTTTTCTAATGCGCTCATTGATTGATGATTTAATGCCAAAAGTCCTCGCACAAAACTTCTAGTAAAAGCATCTAAAATAGTAATTAAAGTACCATAAATAGTTCCAAATGCAGCTATCGCAATTATCCAGTAAGACCATTGACCCAAGTTAGTTGTAAAAATAGTTAGTAATTTATTAGAAAACTGAGTGGCATTACCCTCTAATAATTGCCCACTACCGTAAACTGTAAAAGCTCCTATCGTCAAAAACATCAGTGCCAAAACTGTGGTAAAGCCATAGCCCAAATTAAAGTCAAAAAGGCTTTCTTTTAAGGTAGGTTTATAATTCGTTGCCTTCATTTTTTCTACCACCCAAATGCTATTCATGGTGGAAGCCTCTAATCCTGATGGCATCCAACCAATCAAACTTACTAATAAAGCTAAACCTGCCCCTTCTATTAAATTGGGAGCTTTAAAATCTACAACTGGTTCTAGCTGTCCTTTCATTAAAACAGCAAAAAATGCGGTGGACACCGTTACTAACAAAACAAGCGATAAAAGTTTTATAAAATTATCTAAGGCAGTATATCCCCCTAAAAGTAATAAGCCTACTGTACCCGTTAAAACAATTCCCAACAATAGCGGCATAGATAAATCTAAGCCTATCAACGTTTTTAATAAGCCCGCTGTAACGGCACCAACTGCCCCCGTAACGGCAAACATGTTAAAAAAAATAACGGCTAAAAATAATAAAACGGCCCAATTACCCTGCTTCTTGTAGCCTTTAATTAAACTATCCCCCGTAGCTATCGCATATCTTGGTCCGAATTCATAAAAAGGATATTTTAATAATAAAGTGGCTAGGATAATCCAAAAGAAAATCATTCCGTGATGTGCCCCTGCCCGTGTAGATAAGACTAGATGAGAAGTGCCAATGGCCGTACTGGCAAAAAGTAAGCCTGGACCGATGGTTTTCAGGAGGTTTTTATTTTGATTATCTGTAGCCATTCTATCAATTTGAAAGTTTGTTTCGCTGCTATCGCATTTGCTCCATTAAAATTTGTATATCATATTTTTCATTTATAATATTGGGTAAAAAGTATATTTGGCAGAAACCTTATTTAGAGGGAGTGAATTTGATTTGTTTTTTGTAAAAAAACAAATCAAATTCATTCCCTCTAAAAAAATCTATCCTATCAAAAATTTGATTCTTACCGCTCAATAAAATCATAAGTAGCAGGTGGAGCTGCTAAAAAAGAACCAATACCATCTTTTAATTCCAAATGGATAGGATGCTGCTGGTATTTATCATAAGTCGCTTTATCATCAAAAGTCATTTCCATCACTAAGTTGTAATCAGATAAAGATCTAGAATCACCCATATCTTCAAATGTTCCCACCTCCAAATCTTGCACTTCTGGTATTTCTTGTAGTTTCTTTATTGCAGCAATCACAGCCTCAGCATCTGTATCGGATTTTACTTTAAAAAAAACAACATGCACCAACTTACCTATATCCGCTTGCTTTAAGGTGGCAATTTTTTTGTTTGCTTTTTTCAAGGCAACTTCTGCTGTTGCTAAAGCGTTTTTTGCAGCGTCTAATTCTGTATTCAAAGTTGAATTAGAACAACTTCCTAGACTGAATATTCCTAAAAGGAATGACGAATTGATTGCCCACTCTTAAAATTGGTTCATTGACCACTCTTTTAAAGGAAGTAGAGACGAGCATTCGGTTATGATTGACTGTCGGTAAAATATGCGCCACCTCTCCATCCTTCCAACTATTTGATTCAACTCTATTTTGCGTTTTATTGCTCCAACAACCTATAAAGGATAGACCTGCACCAAGATAGATACTTGTTTTAAAAAGTCTTTTCTGTTCACTATAACTAATGTTGAATGATAAAATTTTGAATTAAGTCTATAGCTCTTCCAAAGTCTCCACGCCCAACTGCACCATATTATTTTTCAAATCATCCATTAAGATCTCCACTACATGGTCTCCTCCAAATTCTCCTAAAGCAGCCACCCCGTAAATAAAAGCACGACCTAACAATACAAAATCTGCCCCTGCATGCAAAGCTCGCATAATATCTAAACCCGTCCGAACTCCACTATCAAAAATAACCGACATTTTGCCACCAACTGCCTCTACAATGTTAGGCAAAGCTTCAATAGCCGCTACGGTTCCATTAAATTGCCTGGCACCATGATTAGAAACCACCACGCCGTCTAAACCAATTACCAAAGCCTTTTTGGCATCTTCGGGATGCAAAATACCTTTTAATACAACTGGTCCGTCCCATGCTTCTTTTAATTCTTGGCAATAGTCCCAAGACAAAGTACCGCCTAATCTATTCCCTGCAAATCCACTTACAAATTTCATATCATTATTTCCAGTATAAGAAGCGACCGTTCTCAAATTTGGTAAGCCTCTTCTTAAAGTGTAATAACTCCAAACTGGGTGAGTAATACCTTCCCAAATCAATTTGGGTGTAATTTTCGGAGGCATAGATAAGCCAGCTCGTTTCGTTCGTTCTCGCCTACTTGCCATTGGCACATCTGCTGTTACCAATAGCGTCGTAAAGCCAGCATTTTTTGCTCTTCGTAAAAGTGAATTTCGGAAATCTAAATCTCTAGGTGGATATAATTGAAACCAGCCCATATTGCCTACAAGTTGCCCTACGGTTTCAGGGGTTTCAGTCGCCACAGTACTTAAAGAATAAGGAATTTGATAACGATTAGCGGTCGCTGCTAAATATTGTTCCACCTTTGGCCACATTAAGCCCGTAAGACCCACAGGAGCTACACCAAAAGGAGCTTTGTAGGTCGTACCAAACAAACTTGTTTCAATATTGGCCTCCAACATACCTTTGCAAAATCTCGGCAGAAAAGTAATAGATTGAAATGCCTTTTTGTTTCTTTCTAATAAATCTTCGTCTCCAGTTCCTGCGGACAAATATTCCCATGCTACTTTCGGAATCCGTTTTTGAGCTCTTGTTGATAAATCTTTAATGGCAGGATAGCGATTCATCCATTTTAGTCGATGCTTTTCATAGCTCATAGTTTTACCATTTTATCCGAATCTTCTGAAATGGCTTCAAGTTAGCAATAATTCTCAGAAAAAGAGCGATACTTTCAAAACATAATTTATTGATATTTTGCATGGCACTTTGTCCAGTATCAATTTGTTATAAATAACAAGGAATACCTGCGGAATCATATAGAATAGCGATAAATAGCAGGTAGAGTCAAAATGAATTTTTAAATTGGCTATACCTGTTATTTTTTTTTGATTTGTAGCCAAATCAAAAATCCCGTTGTCTTTTCCAACTAACTAAATTAATTTTATCCTCCTTGTTGAGATTTTTAGCTTATGTAGATTTATTATTTTTGATTGTATTAGCTATTTAATATCTGTGTAGCTTTTTCCTGTAGGAGGATGGACACCATAAAGAATTAAGGCTTTCCTTTGATTAACTACATTCACCCGATTCATCTTTAATGCTACAACGGTCGCTCTTCCTACGGGTGTGATACCTAAAATGTGAGTAGATTCTTCATTCCATTGAAAATGAGTACTCCATTCTTGAGTTCTTGGATTAAAAAGAGGAACAAGTAACTTAGAAATTGGATCGTAAGCTTTTATTTTGTTATACTTACCTCCGTTACAATTTTGGCAGGTATTGGCGAGATTTTCAAATAGGTCTTTTCCTCCTTTAGATTCAGGTAAGACATGATCTATTGGAAAAGGGTGCCATGAAAACAAGCTATTGGCGAGACAATACTCACAAAGGTTATTTGCTCTTTTATTTACTTTTTGTTTTAATGCTTTAGGAATTTTCTTCTTAGGCACTTTGGACGGGTTTTAGTCCAAGTTTTTTCGCTACTTGTAAAGTTGGCATATTCCACAATTGGCCTAGTTTCCCTACTACTTTAATTCGTTCTGTCTGAAAAGCTTCTTCTTCATCAATCAATCCTTGTAATTCTTCCAATTCTTTAGTAGTAATTATTTGTTGGTCTCGTTTTTCTACAAGTTTAAAAAATTTATCCAAATGTTCTTGTGACAAAATATAAACATTATTTAATTGATACAACAATTCAGATTCTAAGCGTTTTTTGTTTTTAGCCCTTCTACGTGTAATTAAAGCAGTTGCTTCCTTAATCAAAGCCTCTAAATCATTGATTTCTAAAGTCTTTAACACACTAGTTAAATCCAATTCCACTTTTAATTTTTCCATAAGCAATATAATATATTAAAGCTGCTTAAAGCATGATTGATTTACTCAAAGCTATTAAGAATTAACAGCTTTTCCAAATTTTTTTGTTTGTGAAAGTACCACTTAGTTAAATAAGGCAAATTAAATAAATTAACCATTTTAAACAGTCACCTTATACAAAACTTTCAAAATTATTATTCTTGCATATAATTTTATTACATATTCAATTGATAAAGGACAGGTTTACTGGGAGCCGCATCTAACTGTAGGGATGGAATTTGAATATTCAATAAATACAATCCATCCTCAATTTCATCCTTTACATAAACCAATTCCGTTATGGTACAATCGCTTCTAGAACCATCCTTGTCTGCGGCATCTTCCACGTTCCAGAATAAACGATGTCCAATTATTTCCCCCTCGTCCGCTTCTTTATCAACAGAAGGTATATCTACTAATAAATGCTTAATCTTATTTTGAACGATAAATTCCATCGCTGCTTTTTCTAAATAAGGAGGATTAGTGCCCGAATAATCCTTCGTTAATTTAGCTACCTGATTTGGCAATGTGCGAATAATTAGTGCTTCTGGTAAATTTTCTGGGCAAGCTGTCTGCAAATTTTTAAGCGTGACCATAGCATCCCCTGCTTCATTTTCCACTAAGGGAACGCTAATCAATTGCGCTATAAAATGATACTGGTTTAGTAAGTCATTTAGCGACTCCTGTTTTTTGGTAATATGTCCTAGGCACTCCGTATGCGTACCATTACCATGCGGATTCAATTGTACATCAAAAAAATTGACGGTGGCACCTGCCTTTACAGAACCGATAAAATCTCCAGCAATATAAGGACTAGTTTTAAAATCCGTTGCAAAAAAACATTTTACTTGACCTAAAGGTATTGAAATGTCGATTGGTTGTGCTAAATTGCAATTATAGCTATGGTCATTATGCGTTAATTGAATTTTCATTAAATTTGAAATTGAGGTGGATTTAATATTTCCAAATGTTTATTTGTTGATATTAGACTTGTCCTTCTTTAAAAATACTTATATGAAATAGCTATTTTTTTGCTAGTTTTCTTTAAAAAATTACTGAATAATCTATTTATTGAGTTATTTTTTAGAGGAAAATAGCAGAAAAAGAGCATTTCAGATGAGTGTTTCTTAAAGGAGGACAAGTCTAATATCAACAAATAAACCATTAACAGATTATTCCTTTTTCAAGCGATGCTCTAATCTGGACTTTAGCCATTGGTCTTTAGTCTTTAGATGCAGCTTGCCAAGTGCTAGGGTTTTATAGTAATACTTAGTTACCCTAGCCTTTTTTATGCGAGTGTAAAAACAGTATTTAGCTAATTCCTATCGTCCCCAAAGACTAAAGACCAATGGCTAAAGTCCAGCTAATAAGGTTTAAATGTAAGATTAAAGATAAACACTTAAACCTTTCCTACAACCAACTGTTCAGCGATATGGGCTGCATCAATTTTAATTGAATAAACCCACCTAGCTAGTTACGAATAAATTTAAACAAGATGAATAACCAACAAGCAATTAAAAGTTTAATTATCGGTTCACTAGTCGCTGCTTTAGTGGCTTTTGCAGGTTCTCAATATAGTCAAACATTTAATAACCTTCCAATTTTCGCAATTTGTGTAGGACTCGCCTTTTTTATCAATTGGGTAGTTTTTATCCCTGCTAATATTTTACAAACGGAAAAATTCTTTGATTTGACTGGGAGTTTAACCTATATAACTGTCACCCTAGTCGCTCTCTATCTTAGTGATAATTTAGATAATCGTTCTAAACTATTGGCAGCTTTGGTCATTATTTGGGCAGTGCGTTTAGGTACTTTCTTGTTTAACCGAATTTTACAAGATGGGAAAGATGATCGTTTTGATAAGATTAAGCCCAATTTTTTACGCTTCTTAAATGTTTGGACGCTGCAAGCCCTTTGGGTAAGTTTAACCGCTTCGGCTGCCTTTATTGCTATTACTTCCATTGAGCGCAAAGAATTAGGTCTTGTTGCATTTTTTGGTTTAGGAATTTGGATCATAGGCTTTCTTTTTGAAGTCATTGCGGACAATCAAAAGCGGCAATTTCGAAAAAACTCAGCAAATAAAGGTAAGTTTATTCAATCAGGCTTGTGGGCTAAATCTCGTCACCCAAATTATTTTGGAGAAATTATGTTGTGGATAGGTGTTTTTATTATTGCAGCCCCTGTGTTGCAAGGTTGGCAGTGGGTGGCACTACTTTCACCTATCTTTGTAACTTTATTATTAACTAAAATAAGTGGCATTCCTGGATTAGAAGCAAAGGCTAATAAGAAATGGGGTGGACAGGCTGATTATGAAGCGTATAAGTCGAATACGCCTATTTTGATTCCTAAATTAACGTAAAAGAAGTCAGAAGTCAGATCGAAAAATTTGTTTTTCGGTCTGACTTCTGACTTCTTTTACGTTATTTAACTAAGACCTCATCTATAAAAATCCAAGCAGCCCCACCCTTCCCTTTATGCCAATCAGGTAAAGCGGGTAAATTTTCTGCAATTACTTTAATATAACGAGCTTTTACTGGCTTAAAATTGATGCCAATATCTTTGATAGTCGCTTCACCTAATCGCTTAGTAGCATCTACTAGCAAAGATTCACTGTTTGCAAAATTTACGCCGTCCGCTGAAAAAGAACAATGAATTGCTGTAGGATAAAATATCCAAGAATCTTGATCTGCTAGTAAGCCTAGTTTTACTTCCTCGATAGTTTGCGCATTTCCCAAATCAATAATAAATTCTGCATCTTCCCCATCCCAACCTTGCCATAATTGACTTTTAAAGTCAGTCGTACCTCGATAGCCGTCTGTTAAAGCAATGCCATGTCCATGATATTTTGGCGCAAAAACGGTTTCATACTGCACAAATTTATCTAGCGCAAGGTGCGTAACTGTTACAGCATCTGCCAGGGCAGGATCTAATAATTTATCTGGATTAATTTCTTGTATACAAATAGTATTGCTTGCTTTATTAGCTACTTGAAAGTAAAGTTCATTGGCTCCTTTCTTTAAAGCTATTTTTATTAATTTCCCATTAATTGGGAAATCCTGATTGGGTTCTATTACTTGGATAGTCGTACCTGCACTACTCACTTTTACAGGTGCGTCTGTATTAATATAAAAAGTAATCGTCGTATCCATTTTAGCGTACAAAGGATAGTGCAGATAATAATGCGTTCCTTGTCCATCTGGTAAAGCAGATTTTAAATCTAACACACTAGATTCGGGGAGCGAAACATCTGTCCAAGTAACTTCTTTTAAATCAGGATTGCCATTCGCTTGTGTGATGGATAATGTTTTATTGGTAGCACCAGCATAGGCAAATCTAAAATTGTCTTCCAACCAATTTAAATGCTCATCTAATCGGGTCGCTTTCTTTTTCTTGAATTTTTCTGCTTTATTATCCGTAATCGGAAATGCCAAGTAATAATTTAAAACAACTTCTTCTAAAGGTAACAAGCTTTTTCGTTTTTCATTCCTTAATACACTAGTCGCTGTTTTGGAACCTATCTTTGCTAATTCTCTATACAGCAATAAGCGTTGACGAGTACTAGCTTGTTTTAAATAAAGCGTGGCTAACTGTACCGCTGCTTTTGGTTGCTTGGTAAATAAATGGTAAAAAGCAGGTATGACTAAAGAAGGTTTCTGACGAATTTGTGCTAAAAAATAAATTGGTTTTTGATACAACGAATCTGCTAATTGTTCCGCAGATTCAAAAACAGAAGTAATCGCTCCATCGTTATTAGCATCTACCCAAACTGGATTCGTAAAACCTATTGGGTACACTGGCTTTTCTGCTGTTTGTACCATTGGTGCCATTGGTTTATCCCCATAAGCAATCAAACTATACCAGCTATCCATTTTAGGGCGAAATATTATGGTCGTATCAAAACGTAAAACTTGTTCACTAGGTGCAATTATAAAAGTTCGGATTACTTCCCCGTTTTCAATTAATTCTGCCTTATGACAAGATACCCAAGAAGCTGCTTGTACAGTTAATTGCAAAGACAGTAATTTTTGTTCCATTGGCACCTCCTCCCCTACGCCATATTCTTGGTTCGCTATAATATTAGGAAATAAACCACCCGATACAATTACTTGTTGCTGCTTAATATTTTTCGTTAATTCTTGCTCGTTTATTTCTGCTGGAATATCGGTGCTGCTGCGAATATAATTTCTAGGCACACCTGCAATTTGCGCTATCACGGAGTGACTATCCGAGTTCCCTAATCCAGCCACTCGTCTACCTTGATTTAATAAATTAAACCAATCTTGTTTGACAGAGAATTTATTATCGGGTGCATCCCGCCAGCCTATTCCAAAATTTTCGTTTAATACCTCAAAAGCATCAAAGCCTCCATCCCATTCTGGGTGTTTGGATAAACCAAAATAAGGATCTAAACCTTTTGAATTAAAATAATCCGTTGCTACCCAACGAGGATGATTCACTTGTATTAAAACATCTTCAGAGGCATTACTTTTAATAGTTTCAAATAAGTCTTTGCCTACTTTAATTTTAGAATTAATAGGTTTAGTTTTGGTAGCTAAAGGATAAGTATTAAAATGTCCAATGGGTGTACTCACCTCATTGCCTACGGTAGTCGCCATCTGTCCTATTAAGCCTAATTTTTCCATATAAGGCGTATAATCCAAGACTTCATTATGGTCAGTAGCTACTGCCCATTCCAAACCTTCTGCTACGCAAGCAATCAAGCGTTCTTCCACATTGGCATCTCCATGCCCAGAAAAGGTGTAAGTATGCAAATGCATATCTCCTCCCACAAAACCTTTTGGATTCAATTCTCTAATTAAGTTCGCCTCTATGGTGTAGGTTTTGCCTGATTCAAAACGATGGCTTTGTTCGACGACATTGTATTCCATGCCTTTACCAAAGTAAAGTTCGTAAGTGCCTTCTGGCAAAGAAAATCTACCTGCACCTGTTCTAGAATAAATCGTATTTCCTCGACAAGCTAAATCTTTATTAGAACTCAATTGATGTTCGAAGGGACTTCCATCTTGCAGGACTACAATTTTAGCAGGTGTTAAATCTTTATTATTTCCTTCTGTTATTTGAAATTCTATGATAGGATTCTGTGCGAAACTTAGAACAGGAATGCTAAGAAGCAACAGTAGTGATAAAAATGTGTTGTGCATGTCTTTTGTTAGTAATTAAGGAATGGCTTAGAAATTAACATGAAAGTGAAAATTAAAAACCACTCCTAAATCAGGGGATTACCAACTAACAATTATCAATTAATTTTTTGCTATTCCAAAGGTCTATTTCTAAATCATCTTGGGAGGGATCTCAAATTTAGTTTTTTTAAGTGCAAATTCAAAGCTAAAACTAAAAATACGATCCATGACCTTGACTTAAACATTTAGCTATATCACAGGTTGAGTGTGAATTTAAAATCGCTTGGTAAATTCTCCACTCGTCATTGTCTTCGCCAATAATCTATTCTCCCAAGCATCCAGACGAGTATTTTGCAATTCTTTTTTACGTATCTGTAAGCGCTCCATAATCGTTGCAAAATGATCGCCTTGCTCAAAAATTTTCTTTTTCAAAAACCAATTAACCATAGTACCTGCCCTAGCAGGTCCCACAGGTTGATCTGTTTTCGATTCAAATATTTTGGTCACCTCTTCAAAGTACCAATCCTCAAAACCTTGAATTTCAGAAGCCCCTACTCTATTCAACATCTCTAAAGCGATACCATCATTGATTCCATAAGCTACCAACCAATTAAAACCTTTCATTTGTGAATAAGTCAATTGCTCGAAAGTCAATCCTTCAAAAAGGTTGTGTTGTCTAACCTTATTAGCATGCGTGCCTTTATCTGAAAACTCAAATTGAATGTCTGCTATGCTCCTACCTTTTCGAATTCCTTTCCATTTTACTTTGATACTGGTATGCTTATTTATTTCTTCTTGTAAGGTGTTTAATACTCGTTTTTTGAAGTTGCCAAACTCTTTATATTATCTAGCCTAGCTATTGGTATGTTTGTGCTATTCTCTGGCATTGTTAAAGTGGGTTGTGGTTTTCTCGCTTATTGTAAAAGTAAGATCACTTAGGTACACGACAAAATATTTCACGTACCGTTTTAAGGACTAACCCTGTTTATGTACCGTTTTAGATAGGAAGAAATTTTATTCCTTCCCTGTTTATGTACCGACTTAACCCTGTTTATGTACCGTTTTAGATAGGTATATACCCTGTTTATGTATCGTTTAAAGTAAAAAATAACCCTGTTTGTGTACCGTTTAACGTTTCCCTGTTTATGTACCGTTTTACCTTATAACTAATTGATTTATAGCAATATAAATTATTTATTTATTGTTGGTTATTTTAAATCGCAAAGTATTAAGACTAAAGTAAAGACTTAAAAAGTCTTAAAATAAAGACTGTTGAAATCAATTTTTTAAGACTGTTGGACGCAAATAAACTTGCCAATTAAACGAAGTAGTTTGTTATCCCCCCCTGTTGCGCGCCACCCCCCAGCCTTTTGCCATTCCATAAAAAGAACAACTCTAACAAAGACAAAGCTATTTTTAAACCCCCGTAATTACGAGGGTTTAAAATAGTTTGCACATGCGCTTTTTGATAGATGTCTTACGATGCGCTATCCAAGTGTTCTAGTAATAGTTCAATGAGCAACTTAGCGGCTGGACTAGTATCTCCTTTCAACTCCTCTACAATCTCGAATAACCTTGGGTTATGGATTTGCAGTAAGAGGAGTTCTAAAGCGTCTGCTAGTAGTTTATTTTCTGTTGTCATGCTTCTTGTTTTAATTGTCCGATGGACTGTTCACTAATTCGGTTTTAACAAATTGTCTAGCGGCATATAAAAATCGACTCAGGCAGAGTTCATCCTTTTGGAGTACAAATTTGATGGTTTCAAAAAGTTGCTCTCCTTGTCGGTCGCCCACTTCTTCAAATCCCTTTTGAAGCCCCCTGCTCAATACCCAAGCCTTTGACCGTAAGTTCTTATCTTTCATTTTGATAGGTTTAATCTTTTAAAATATTGTCCTACTTTCTTCCTACTAAGCCCCGTAACCGCCGAAACCTCAATTCTAGTAGGACGTTTCCCGTTTTCTTTTTCGAGGCGTAAGAACGCCTTAAAAACAAGCTCCTCATTCCTCGCTACATCCTTCCTATGAATGGTGGATTTGCGAGAAATGGGAACTTTCGTTACTGACAATGAAGGAGTTATACGTATTTGCCGTTGGTTGCTGGCGCTTTTGACTCGTTTCCCAATGTCGGTGGCGTAATTACCGTATCTGCGGTAGCTGCCACTTCTTTTGCCTTCGCCTTTTTCAAATCTTGCTTGGCTTTCTTCGCCTGGCGTTTGGTGGCTTTTTTGTCTGCCTTCTTTTTACGGGCTGCCGCTTCCTGAGCCAATCTAGCTTTGCGGTCTGCTTCCTCTTTTTTAAGCCGAGCGGTTCTATCTGCTTGCTCTTGGACCAATCGGGCTTTGCGCTCCGTTTCCTCTTTGGCTAATCTCGTTTTGCGCTCCAAGGCTTCTTCCTTCAACCTAGCATTGAATCTTTCCTGTTGTTCTCGCAGCCTTGTATTTCGTTCTGCCAGCATTTTTGCGGTTTGTTGTTCCTTGTCTGCTAGGTGCTGTAGTTTTTGTTGCAAGCTGGATTCTTTCGCTCTAATCTCGTATTCCGTCTTAATCTGTTTTTCCATCCTCGCTCGTTCTGCTTCCTTGCGTTGCGCTTCTTTTTGCTCGGCTGCGGCTACGCGTTCCTCTTCAAGCTTGTAAGTGTCTTTGTGCTCACTCATGGTCATCATTAGCCGCAATTCAAAAACCAAGGCAATCCAAACTAGGAAAACGATGGGGTAATACATTTCTGGATTACTCCAATACTTGACCATTCTCGTTACCTCTAGGTGTTCGTAGGCAGTGATAGCAATGGATGCGATGATACCCAAAGCACCTGTTACCTTTTTGCCCCGAACAAAGTCTCTGACGCCAACGAGTCCGAAGGCAAGTCTACCGAGTTGAGACACAAGGGCGATAAGGATGGCAATAGGTACACTAATCATGGATTGGTCCTCATGGAATAGGGAAACTTGATAGCTATATTTCAAGACACCGAAGGAGAGCAAGGAGAGGATAAAACAGGTAATAATCAGAAACGGACTAATATCCGTCAGTTTTTCTCGGATGCTGTCAGCACCCAAGTCATTTTTAATTCGCATATTTGTAATGTTAATATTTAACAATTGCCAGTTCGCCACATCCTTTCCGCCAAGATAGATTTGTGGTGGCTGGCTTTTCTCGCCTTATGTATTGGCTGCTTTTCTGGCAGCCTCTAATTGTTGAACTGCTAAGTCTATTACAGAATTAAACTTCCGTTTTTCTTCTTTCGCAATCCGCTCAATTATTTCTACTGTTTTGGGTTCAAGGGTATAGTTTCGTCTAATTTTATCTGCTTTCATGGAATGGATTTTCAATTTATTAATAGAATGTGTATGTTTGTGTAAAGTTACACAAATATGATAAATCATACAAATCTAATTTATAATATTTGTCATACAAATCATACAAATTAAACAGGCTGCTATTTGCAGCCTGATAACTAGAGAAAGCATGACAACAAGAGTAATTAGCGTAGCCAACAGTAAGGGGGGTGTAGGTAAGTCCACCGTAACGATGCTGCTGGCATCCGCAATGGCGAAACAATTAAAGAAAAAGGTATTGATTCTCGATACCGACTCTCAGGAGTCGGTGGTTAGTTGGCTGGAATCGGAACGGAGCTTCTATGATGGGGAGTCTATTATACATGCGTATAGCGTTCAACCGAAACATGTGCAAATGCACTTGGAAAAATTTGGGGCAGATTATGACATCATTTTCATTGACATTCCAAGAATGACGAATGCGATGAATGAAACGGCAAATGTGCAGTTGTTGTATTTCTGCGACTCTATCTTGATTCCTATTCTAGGTACTCGCCTAGATGTGATGAGTACCGGAAACTTCTTTCAAATCGTCAAGGAGGCAGAGGAAACGAAGAAGAAGCTTGATTTTGAATACAAGATATTCGGTTTTATCAATAAGGAAAACAACCGAAAAGACAATCTAACAGCGAAGGAAGTCTTAGAGAATGAAGGGATTCCGATGATGGATAACAGCCTTAGAGACTTGAAGTTGTTTACCGCCCCTTCTTGTTTTGAGAGTATCTTAGATTCTAAGGAAGGCAAAAAGAGATTTGAGCCTTTCTTCCAAGAGGTGATTAAAAAACTAAAAATTAAGTAAGCGATATGGCAAAGAAGATAGTTAAGCAGGAGAATCAGCCTTGGGCGATTGGTAAAAAAGTCGTTAAGAAAAAGGCGAGTGAATCTGTAAAAAAAACAACGAGTCCAGAACATCAGGAGGTGAAAGGGGCAAAGAAACCACAGGAGCAGCAGCCAAAGAAGCAGTCAAAGATGGATTTCAAATTTCTGAAAATCTCGATACCAGAACACAGAAGATTGAAAATACTAGCCGCCAACAAAGGCATGAAGCTCAAAGAATATACCGAGTGGTTAGTAGCAAAAGAATTTGAGGAGCAGGATGGGGGACAGGCTTACTTAGAGTAATACGAATCATATTTGTATGATCAACAAACACCAGGAAATTGTAGGTATCTGAAGTCATTTTGGAAAGGAAGCTGACAATCGATTTACGAGAATAGCGATTTAGAATATTTTTTCGTTCTATGGACTTGTGACTGGTATCAAAGTTCTAAGAAAAGGATTACAAGTTGAGAAGATCATACCACCTCCGATTGGAGATACAGAGGTATTGGCACATCTAGCGATCTTACCTACGCATCAAAGTAAAGGCCTTGGCTCCACTTTACTACTTCATTTATGTCATTTAGCCAAGCAAAAAGATAAATCTACTGTCTCCTTAGATGTCTCGCATGAAAATCACAAGTAAAAAATTTATACGAAAGAACAGGGTTCGACGTTTTAAAAAGAACACCGTCGACTTTAGCAAACAAATTTTCCTACGTAGCGGATCATTATAAGATGTACAAAGACATCTAAATCTAGCTTTTTCTAAGCCAAATTATATATCACGTCCAGAGATTATAGTGATTCATCGATTAATTTTTAACGCTTGCAACCTTTTTGCTTCCTTTAGCGTCAATTGAGTGTAGCATGATCAAACTGAAAAACATCAACAAATCGTACAAGACTGCTTTTACAGATCTACATGTTCTGAAAGGTATTGATCTTAATATTGAAAATGGAGAGTTCGTCTCTATTATGGGCTCCTCGGGATCAGGAAAATCCACCTTGCTCAATATCCTTGGCATCCTTGATGATTATGATGAGGGCGAGTATTACCTTGATGGTAATCTTGTCAAAAACTTATCTCAAGCTAAACAGGCCAATTACCGTAACAACTTCATTGGTTTTGTATTCCAATCATTCAATTTACTTCCATTTAAAACTGCTAAAGAAAATGTTGCTTTGCCTCTTTATTATCAAAAAGTTCCTCGACAGGAAAGACAAGAACTTGCTGTCGAATTCTTAGATCAGGTCGGTCTTAAAGATTGGGCAGATCATTATCCAAATCAGATGTCTGGTGGTCAACAACAGCGTGTGGCTATTGCAAGAGCACTTATCAGCAATCCAAAAGTGATTTTGGCAGATGAACCAACCGGAGCACTAGACTCTAAGACATC
>ENA-ORXT01003472-ORXT01003472.1-marine-metagenome-genome-assembly--contig:-NODE-3472-length-17332-cov-6.794205_pt1 | contig 17332 bp, 14 predicted proteins | sample MGYA00237868_ERZ511482 | MGnify/ENA metagenome assembly ERZ511482 | reverse complement strand
ACAGGCCCCGCATCAAAATGCGGGGCAGGATGTTCCGGCGGTCAGATCGCCAGATACTGGTGCCGGAGCTCCTCGTCGTTCAGTACGCTCTCGGCGGTGCCGTCATAGACAACTTCGCCCGAGTCGAGAATCACCGCGCGGTCGGCCAGTTTCAGGGCGGCGACGGCGTTTTGCTCGACGATGATCGTCGTGATACCCGCTTCCTTGATCTCGCGCACGATGCGTTCGATCTCCTGTACAATAACGGGCGCGAGGCCCTCGTATGGCTCATCGAGCAACAACAGTTTCACGTTCCGGGCCAGCGCACGGGCGACCGCCAGCATCTGCTGTTCGCCCCCCGACATCGTGATCGCCTCCTGCTTGCGGCGCTCGGCCAGACGCGGAAACCGCTCGTAGAGCAACTCGATGGGCCAGCCGATCGGCTCGGCAATCTGGGCGAGTTCGAGGTTTTCCTGCACCGTCAGCCCCGCGATGATGCGCCGGTCCTCGGGCACCAGCCCGACGCCCGCGACAGCCGCCTCATAGGACTTCATATCGTGCAGCGCCTGACCGTCGAGCCAGATCTCGCCCTGTCGCACTTCGGGCGAATCGACCCGGGCGATGGCGCGCAGGGTCGAGGTCTTGCCCGCGCCGTTGCGGCCCAGCAGCGCCAGAACCTCGCCCCGGTTCACTTCGAGGCTGACGCCCTGCACGATGTAGCTCTCGCCGTAATAGGCATGGATGTTCTCGGCGGCGAAAAAGCGGGTCGTGCCGCCGATATGCGCATTGTCGGTCGGCGTCGAGGGGCGGTGTTCGATATGTCTGTCGGTCATTCCGCTTCCGTCCCCAGATAGGCTTCTTTCACACGCTGGTCGCCCTTGATGAGTTCGGGCGTGTTCTCGGCGATCACGGTACCCTGTGCCAGCACCGAGACGTAGTTGGCCAGCGAGAAGACGACGTGCATGTCGTGCTCGATGATCACCTTGGTCAGGCCCCGCGTCTCGCCGAGGCGCTGGAGCAGGTCGATGGTCGCGTTGGTGTCGGCGCGCGACATTCCGGCGGTCGGCTCGTCGAGCAGCAGGAGCTTGGGGTCCTGCGCCAGGCACATCGCCATTTCCAGCCGCCGCTTGTCGCCGCGCGACATGGCGTCGGCGATGTTGTGGCGCTTCTCGTAGAGGCCGATTTCCTGAAGGATGGAATCGGCATGCTCGCGCACGGCCTTCTCGCCATCGACCCGGGGCCACCAGTTCACCTTGAAGTCGCCGTCGCGGCTGGCGAAGCTGGGGATCATCACGTTTTCGAGGATCGACAGGTCGCCGAAGATCTCCGGCGTCTGGAACACGCGGCTGACGCCCGCCTGGTTGATCTGGTGCGGCTTGATCCCGAGCAGGGATTTCCCGTCGAACATCACCGTCCCGGTATCGGGGATCAGGCGCCCGACGAAGCAGTTGAGCAGCGTCGACTTGCCGGCCCCGTTCGGGCCGATGATCGCGTGGACCGTGCCTTCCGTGACCGAGAGATTGACGTCGTTGAGGGCTTGCAGCCCCCCGAAACGCTTGGAGACGTTGCGGACTTGCAGGATTGCCATATCGGTGCCTTTCCTATTCCGCTGCCGAAGGGGTGGTTGGTGGGGTCTGGCCGCTCTTGACCTTTTGCGTGGCGCTGCGGTCTTTCGAGCGGAACATCCTGCGTCCGCCGGAGATGAGGCCGCCGATCAGCCCGCCGGGCAGGAAGATGACGACGATCATGAACATCAGGCCGAGCGTCAGGTGCCAGCCCTTGCCGACGAACAGGCTCATCACCGTGACCAGCGTGTCGGACACGCCCTCGGGCAGGGCGACGAACCAGCCCTCCAGCACCGTCTTGTCGATCTTGGAGAAGATGTTCTCGAAATACTTGATGATGCCCGCGCCCAGCACCGGCCCGAGCATCGTGCCCGCCCCGCCGAGGATGGTCATCAGCACCACTTCGCCCGATGCCGTCCACTGCATCCGTTCGGCCCCCGCGAGCGGGTCCATCGCGGAGAGGAGACCGCCCGCGAGACCGGCATACATGCCCGAGATGACGAAGGCGGCGAGCGCGTAGGGGCGCGTATTGACGCCGGTGTAGTTGAGGCGGTTCTGGTTCGTCTTGATCGCGCGCAGCATCAGGCCGAAGGGCGAGCGGAAGATGCGCATCGACAGGTAGAAGGCGACCAGCATGATGACGGCGCAGAGGTAGAAGCCGACGTTGAACTGGAACTCCCACGCCCCGTACTGCACCACCTCGGTCGCGCGCATCGGGATGCCGAAGAGATGCGGCAGGGAGGGGGCGTCGGCGGAATGGAAGATCTGCGGGTCGCTGGTATAGACCTGCAACCCCGTCTCGCCGTTCGTCAGGCCGCCCTTGAGGCCGAACATGTCTGTCCCGAGTACGGAATAGGCGAGGGCGAAGGACATCTGCGCAAACGCCAGCGTCAGGATCGAGAAGTAGATGCCCGACCGGCGCAGCGAGATGTAGCCGATGGCCAGCGCGAAGATCGCCGCGACGATGACCGACAGGATGATGCCCGGGATCACGTTGTAGCCCAGCAGCTTGAACATCCAGACGCTGGCATAGGACCCCGCGCCGAGGAAGGCGGCATGGCCGAAGGAGAGATAGCCCGTCAGGCCGAACAGGATGTTGAACCCGATCGCGAAGATGCCGAAGATCACGAACCGCTGCATCAGGTCGGGATAGCCCGCGTTGAACTGCGCCATCGCCGAATCGGTCGGGAAGGGGTTCATCAGGATGGGCGCGGCAAAGGTGATGAGCGCCACGAAAAGCAGCAGCAGGGTGTCGTTTCTGTTGAGTCCGAACATCTGTCTATTCCTCCATCACGCCCTTGCGCCCCATCAATCCCCTGGGTCTGGTCAGCAGGATCAGGATCGCGACGACATAGATGATGATCTGGTCGATACCGGGGATGATGTCCTTGGCCCAGTTGGTGGAGGCAAAGCTTTCGAGAATGCCCAGCAGGAACCCGGCGGTCACGGCCCCGGGCAGCGAACCCATGCCGCCGACCACGACCACGACAAAGGAAATCACGAGGAACTGCATCCCCAGTTCATAGGACGGCGGCTTGATCGGCACGTACATCACCCCCGCCAGCCCCGCGACCACCGCCGCGATGGCGAACATGATCGTGAACCGCTTGTCGATGTCGATGCCCAGCAGGCCCACCGTCTCGCGATCCGCCATGCCCGCGCGCACCACCATGCCGAAGGTGGTGAAGCGCAGGAACGCGAAGATCAGCCCGACGATCACCATCGCGAAGGCGAAATACACCAGTCGCCAGGTCGGATAGGTGACGTTGATCGTGTCGGCCATCCCGAACAGCGCGCCCACATCGGTGACCCGCGCCAGCGCATCGGGGGCGGGCACCTGAATCTCGGTCGCGCCGTAGGACTGCTTGACGATCTCGCCGATGACGATGGCGAGGCCGAAGGTCACGAGGATCTGGTCCGCATGGGGGCGCTTGTAGAAATGCTTGATCAGGCCGCGCTCCATCACGATGCCGATGATCAGCATCACGGGGATCGCCAGGATGATCGAGAGGGGCACGGTCCAGTCGATGATGCCCTGCCCTATCGTCTCGCCGAACCAGTTCTCGACATAGGGCGTCTTGATCTCCAGCGGGTTGCCGAGGAAGTCCTTCTTCGTCTCGTCCAGCGTCACGGTCGAGAAGTTCAGCACCCGTTGCAGCGTGACGGCGCAGAAGGCCCCGATCATGAACAGCGCCCCGTGGGCGAAGTTGACGACGCCGAGCGTGCCGAAGATCAGGGTCAGCCCGAGGGCGATGAGGGCGTAGGCACTGCCCTTGTCCAGCCCGTTCAGCACCTGAAGTAGTATCGCGTCCAAGTCCATTGGAATCCCCGCAACTGTCCCTCGAACGCCGCACCCCCGACGGGGCGCGGTCGCGATCGTCTTTTCTTCTTGTCGAAGTTTCCGGCGCGACCGATCGAGTGCGAAGGCACCGGGCAGTCATCCGAAAAGAAACGCCGCGCCGGTCACCCGGCGCGGCGCGCGGAACCTACGCTCCGGGGTTGCACTCGCCGAGATCGCCGCCGGCGAACATGGGGTGATCGGGCGCGTACTCGACCTGGGCGCGCGGCGTGACTTCCACGACTTCCAGCACGTCGAACTCGGAGTCGGGGTTCTCCTTGCCCTTCACGACCAGCACGTCCTTGAAGCACTGGTGATCCTCGGCGCGGTAGAGGGTCGGGCCGTTGCCCATGCCGTCGAATTCCAGACCTTCGAGCGCCTCGACGACGCCGCAGGGGTTGAACGTTCCGGCGCGCTCGCAGGCATCGGCATACAGCATCGTCTGGACATAGCAGGTATGCGCGGCCTGCGACGGCGGGAAGCCGTATTCCTTGCCGAAGGACTGCACGAACGCCTTGGAGCCTTCGTCCGAGAGCGACCAGTGCCAGTTGGTCGAGCCGAAGATGCCCTTCACGTTCTCGCCCGCACCCTGCGCCATCAGACGCGAGTAGAGCGGAACGACGATCTCGAAGTTCTTGCCGTTGACTTCCTTGTCGCGCAGGCCGAACTGCACGGCGGAGGTCAGCGAGTTGACCATGTTCCCGCCGTAGTGGTTCAGCACGAGGACATCGGCACCCGAGTTCACCACGGGCGCGACATAGGACGAGAAGTCCGTGGTCGCGAGCGGGGTGAGGACGTTCTGGACGGTTTCCCAGCCCTTTTCCTCGGTGGCGTTCTGGATCGATTCCTGCTGCGTCCAGCCCCAGGTGTAGTCGGCGGTCAGGTGATAGGCCTTGCGGTCGGCACCGTACATCTTCTCCAGCACGGGAGCGAGCGCGGCGCCGGACATGTAGCCGTTGAAGAAGTGGCGGAAGCCGTTGGCCTTCTTGTCCTTGCCCGTCGTGTCGTTCGAGTGGGTCAGGCCGGCCATGAAGATCACGCCCGCATCCTGGCAGAGACCCTGCACCGCGATGGCCACGCCGGAGGACGACCCGCCGGTGATCATCACCGCGCCGTCCTTCTCGATCATCGACTTGGCCGATGCGCGGGCGGCGTCGGATTTCGTCTGGGTATCGCCCGTGACGTATTCGACCTTCTTGCCGAGGATGCCGTTGCCCGTCAGCGACGTGCCGGACATGCCGTTCGAGGACATGGCCTTGGCGAACTCCTCCTTGGACAGGTTGCCGTTGCCGTCGGCGTCGAAGCGCGCGAACTGCGCATCCGGGCTGCTGTCGCCCGCGCCCTTGATCATCATCGTGTTCATCATGCCGCCGTCGCCCTCACCGTTCAGGTGCTTGACGGCCAGGCGGTACGCGCGCAGTTCGTCCGCACCCTCGTCGGCATAGGGGCCGGACTGGGGGACGTTGAAGCCGAGCGTCACGGTGCTGCCCGTGGGCGCGTTGAGGTAGCCCGCATGCAGGTCGGCCAATGCGCCGCGCGTGAAGAAGGTAGGGGCGGCAAGGCCCGCGCCGAGGGCGACACCGCCCTTGAGCATGCCGCGACGACCGATGGTCTTGCTGGAGAACGTCATTCGGTTTCCTCCCAGGAAAATCTGTCTTGTTATTGGTGCAAGGGCGTACCGTACCCGTCACATCCCGACGACTCCTAGGGTAGAGTGGTCAAACTCTCAAGAAGGTATTGTAAATCCTGTTTTATTTTGTAAAAATTTATTACACACGATATATCATCCTGTAAAACCTTTACAGATCGTGAACGGGGGAGACGACCATGGCAACCCTGCCCATCGGCCACCGGGTGCGGGCGCGGCGGCGGGAACTGGGGATCACCCAGACCGCGCTGGCGAAGACGCTCGGCATCTCCGTCTCCTACGTCAACCTGATCGAGCACGACAAGCGCAGCATCGGCGGCGCGCTGCTGAACCGCATGGGCGAGGCGCTGGGGATGGAGCAGGGCGCGCTGGACGGCGCGCAGGAACGCCGCGTGCTGGACGAACTGGCCGAGATCGCCGCCGGGGCGACCATCGGCGCGGCGGGGCCGGAACCCGAGAGCGCCCGCGACCTGCTGGCCCGGCACGAACCCTGGGCGCGGGTGCTGCTGTCCCTGCACCGGGCCGGAATGCGCGACCAGGGGACCATCGCGGCGCTGTCGAACCGGCTGAATCAGGACCCGGTGCTGGATGCGTCGGTCAACGACATGCTCGCCTCGGCCACCGCCATCCGCTCGGTCGCCGACATCTTCGCCGATGCCCCGGACATGGAGGGGGACCAGCGCGCCCGCTTCGACGCGATCCTGCACGAGGAGGCGACCCGCCTGTCCGACGTGGCCCAGACCCTGGCGCGGGCATTCGAGGGGGGGCAGGCCGATGTGGCGGGGCTGAGCGCGCCGGAGGAGGTGGACGACTTCCTCTATCGCCGGTCGAATCACTTTCCCGCGCTGGAGGCGGTGGCGGAGGGGCTGGGCTTCGCCGATCCCGCAGACCCCGCCGCGCTGGCCGCGTTTCTGGAGGATCGCCACGGCATCACCCTGCGCCGGGTGCCCCTCGACGGCGTGCCCCGCGCCAGCCTGTTCGACGCCGAGGCCCGCACGCTGACCATCGCCGAAGGGGTGCCCCCCGCGACCCTGCGCTTCGAGATCGCCCGCCGCCTCGCGGCACTGGAAGCGCGGGACGCCATCGATGCCGAAATCGCCGATGCCCCCGAACTGGCATCGCAGGCCGGGCGCGAGCGGGCGGCGCGGGCGCTGGCGGCCTATACGGCGGCGGCCATCGCCCTGCCCTACGCGCCGTTTGTGGAGGCCGCCGAGACCTTGCGCTACGACATCGACGCGCTGGCCGTGCGCATGGGGGCGAGCGCCGAGCAGCTCTGCCACCGCTTCACCACCCTGCGCCGCCCGGGGGCCGAGGGGGTTCCCTTCGCCATGCTGCGCGCCAATGCCGCCGGATACCTGACCAAACGCTTTCCGCTCGCGCGCCTGCCCATGCCGCGCCACGGGGGGGCCTGCCCGCTCTGGGCCGTGTACTCCGCCATGCAGACCCCCGACCTGCGCGTGGCACGAATTGCGGAGATGCCCAACGGCGAACGCTTCTTCATGCTCGCCCGCGCGACCCGCCCGCTGGCCAGCGCCTACGGCCAGACGCGCCCGACCTATGCGCTGATGCTGGCCTGCGAAATCGTCCATGCCGACCGGCTGGTCTATTCCGACGGCCTCGACCTGAGCGCGGCGGGCCGGGCCGATCCGGTGGGATCGACCTGCCTGCTGTGCCCCCGGGCCGACTGCGCGCATCGCCAGGAAAGCTCGATCCGAACGGGAATGCGCTGAAAGACTGGACAATCCGCCTTCCCCGGGCTGAAATGAGGAAAATGCCCCGGGGAGGGACGAGGATCGTGACCAAGCGCATCCTGATCGCGGAGGACGAACGCAATATCGCCGAATCGTTGCGGTTCCTGCTGACGCGCGCGGGCCACGAGGTGAGCCTCGCCCTCGACGGGGCCGAAACGCTGGCCATGGTGCGCCGCGCCCGGCCCGATGCGCTGGTCCTCGACCTGATGCTGCCCAAGGTGTCGGGCTTCGACATCCTCAAGGAACTGCGCGGGGCGGCGGAGACGCGCACCCTGCCCATCCTGATGCTGACTGCCAAGGGCCAGGCCAACGACCGCCGCACCGCCGAGGCGCTGGGCGTGGATGCCTTTCTGACCAAGCCCTTCGCGAATCAGGATGTCCTCGCCGCCGTCGCGACCCTGCTGGGCGAGCCGCTGCATGGCTGAGGCCCGCCCGCCTTCGCGCCGCTCGCGCGATCTGGCGCTGATCGTGCCGGTCTTCGGCGCATTGTTGCTGATGCCGCCCCTGATCGGCCTGTTCGCGCGGCCCGATATCGCCCCCTTCGGCATCCCGCTGATCGTCGTGTACCTGTTCGGGCTGTGGCTGGCGCTGATCGTCGGGGCCTTGCTGATCACGGGGCGGCTGAAGCGCGGGGCCGAACCCGGGGCGGATGCCGTGAAAGGCCGATGACCCTGCGCGAACTGGCGCTGCTGGCGGCGGTGGGCTTTGCGCTGCTGCTGTTCCTGATCGCGTTTCTGGGCGACCGGAGCACGCGCCCCCGCTGGCTGGCCTCGCCCCTCGTCTACACCCTGTCCATCTCGGTCTACTGCACGTCGTGGACGTTCTACGGCGCGGTCGGGTCGGCCACGCGCGACGGGCTGGAGTATCTGACCATCTATCTGGGGCCGACGCTGGTCTTCGTCGGCTTCTGGTCCCTGCTGCGCAAGATCCTGCGCATCGTGCGGCGGGACAGCATCACCTCCATCGCCGATTTCATCTCGTCGCGCTACGGCAAGAGCGATTCGGTCGCGGCCCTCGTCACCGTGCTGGCCCTGCTGGCCGCCGCCCCCTATATCGCGCTCCAGATCAAGGCCATCGCCACCAGCCTGCAGGTGCTGGGCGCGGCGGGAGACGACCTGACGGGTGCGGCGGCGGCCCCGGATTTCGGCGTGGCGTTCCTGATTACCGTCGGCCTCGCCCTCTTCACCATCCTGTTCGGCACCCGCCGCGTCGATGTCAGCGAGCGGCATTTCGGCGTGGTCGCGGCCATCGCGGTCGAGGCCCTGGTCAAGCTCGTCGCCCTCGTCGCCGTGGGGCTGCTGGCCGTCTACGGCGTGGCGGAGGGGCCGGGGGAGGTGTTCGCGCGCATGGCCGCCAGCACCGACCATTCGGGCGAGACGTTCGGGATGCGCTGGGTCGGGCTGATGCTGTTGTCCGGCGCGGCCATCGTCTGCCTGCCGCGCCAGTTCCAGGTCGCCTTCGTCGAGAACGAGAACGAGGGGCATCTGTTCACCGCCGCGTGGCTGTTCCCGCTGTATCTGTTCATCCTCAGCCTGTTCATCCTGCCGATCGCCATCATGGGGCAGGCGATCCTGCCGCCGGGGTCCAATCCCGACATGTTCGTGCTGACGATGCCGATCGCGGCGGGGCGCACGGATATCGCGATCCTCGCGTTTCTGGGTGGGTTTTCATCTGCAACTTCCATGGTCATCGTGTCGTGCATCGCGCTGTCGACCATGATCTCGAATCACATCGTCATGCCCCTTGCCCTGCGCTCCCGCGCGCTGGGCGTCGCCGGAGGCGGGGATGTGCAGCAGTTCCTGCTCGTCTCCCGCCGCATCGCCATCTGCTTCATCCTGTCCTGCGGGTTCCTGTATCTTCAGACCGGGGCGACGGGGGCGGGGCTGGCCTCCATCGGCCTCATCGCCTTTGCCGGGGCGGCACAGGTGCTGCCCGCATTGCTGGGCGCGCTGTACTGGGAGGGGGCCAATCGGCGAGGAGCCTTGGCCGGGCTGGTCGCGGGGGGGATCGTCTGGACCTACACGCTGTTCCTGCCCAATATCCTGACCGGCGTGGCGGGGTGGGAGGCGCTGGAGGCGGCGGGACCGGGGGGCCTCGGCTGGCTGCGCCCGGGGGCCTTGTTCGGGATGCAGGCCGACGACCCGCTGATGCACGCGCTGTTCTGGAGCCTCGCGTTCAATATCCTCGCCTTCGTCCTCGGCTCGCTGACCCGCTTGCCGACCCCCATCGAGCGGTTGCAGGCCGCGCTGTTCGTGCAGGTGTTCAGCGACCGGGGCGGGCAGGGCGCGCTGCGGGGGCGCGCCGCCTCCGCCGATCAGCTGTTCGATCTGGCGCAGCGGATCATGGGGGCCGACCGCGCCTATCGCATCTTCCGCGACTACGCCGCCGGGCAGGGCGCGGGGTCGGAGTTCCCCGCCGTCGACGACACCTTCATCGCGCATCTGGAGCGGCGCATGGCCGCCAGCGTCGGGGCCGCCTCGGCCCGCGCCATGATCCTCAGCGCCACGGGGTCCGAGACGATCAGCCTCGACGAACTGGTCCGCATCGCCGACGAGACCGCGCGCCTGATGGAATACACCGCCGAGGTCACCCGCAAGTCCGATAAGATCGAGCGCGCCGCCGCCCAGTTGACCGCCGCCAACGAACGCCTGCGCACGCTCGACCGCCAGAAGGACGACTTCCTCAGCCAGGTCAGCCACGAATTGCGCACCCCCATGACCTCGATCCGCGCCTTCACCGAAATCCTCGCCGGCACCCCCGATCTGGACGCGGCGGAGCGCGAGCGGTTCACCGCCATCATCAACACCGAAAGCATCCGCCTGACCGGCCTGCTCGACGAAATCCTCGACATGGCCGTGGTCGAGCGCGCGGACCCCGAACCCGTGCTGGAACCCATCGACCCCGAAAGCGCGCTGGATCAGGCGCTGGACGCCTGCCTCGGCCTGTCGCGCACCGCCGGGGTGCGGGTCGAGACGGCGCGCGCGGGGCAGGGGGTTCGGGTGCTGGGCAACCGGGCGCGGCTGGGGCAGGTCTTCATCAACGTGCTGTCCAACGCCATCAAGTACGGCACCCGCGACGCCCCCGTCATCCGCGTCGAAAGCCGGGTCGAGGCCGGCACCTATATCGTCCGCATCACCGATAACGGTCCCGGCATTCCGGCGGCGGAGGCGCGGACCATCTTCGACAAGTTCTCGCGCGGGCGGGCCGGGTCCACGGCCCCGGGGGCCGGGCTGGGGCTGGCCATCAGCCACGCCATCGTCACCCGGTTCGGAGGCACGCTGGCCCTGGTGCCGAGCGACCGGGGGGCGGTGTTCGAGATACGGCTTGCGGTGACGGATCGGGCTTGAGCGTCGTTCAGAGTCCGAATCGTTCGCAGAGTTCGTCCAGTTGATCCAGCGACTTGTACGCGATCTGGATCGTCCCGCCGCCCGCAGTCCCGTGCTTGATCGACACCTTGGCCTTCAGCGCGGCCCCGAGGTCGCCCTCCAGTGCCAGCGTGTCCGTATCCTTGACCTTCGCCGGAGCGTCGGGCTTCGGATCGGGGTTCTTCTTCGCGGCGACCAGTTGTTCGGTCTGGCGCACGGACAGACCCTGCTCGATGATCTGCTGCGCGATGGCATCGGCTTCGGGATGGCCGACCAGCGCCCGGGCGTGGCCCGCCGACAACTCACCGTTTCGCACCGCCTCGACCACCCGCATCGGCAGCTTCATCAGGCGCAGCGTATTGGCGATGTGGCTGCGCGACTTGCTGATGCTCTCGGCCAGTTGCTCCTGGGTATAGCCATGGGCGTCGATCAGGCGCGAGTACGATTCCGCCTCCTCCATCGGGTTCAGGTCAACGCGCTGGATATTCTCGATCAGCGCGACTTCCAGCGCCTCGGTATCCGAGAACTGCTGCACCAGGACCGGCACGTCGTGCAGCGCCGCCTGCTGCGCCGCCCGCCAGCGCCGCTCGCCCGCCACGATCTCGTACCGCACGCCGTCGCGCGGATTCGGGCGCACGAGGATCGGTTGCAGGATACCCTTCTCGCGGATCGACGCGGCGAGCGTGCCGATCTCGTCGGGCGTGAAACGCTTGCGCGGCTGGTCCGGGTTCGGCTCGATATCGGTCAGGGACACGACCTCGATATTGCGCGCACTCTTCGCATCGGGCATCGGATCGTCGCCGAGCAACGCGGATAGACCTTTGCCGAGACCCTTGCGGGCGGGCTTCTGGGACATGGGATTTCCTTCCGTCATCACGCGGCGATCAGGTCGCGCTCGCGGCGCAGCAATTCGCTGGCGAGCTGGATATAGGCCTGGCTGCCGGCGCAGGCGTGGTCATAGAGCAGGGCGGGTTTTCCGTGGGACGGCGCCTCCGAAATCCGCACGTTGCGCGGGATGACGGTCTTGTAGACGATATCGCCCATATGCTCGCGCACATCCTGCGCGACCTGTCCCGACAGGCGGTTGCGGGCATCGTACATGGTCAGCACGATGCCCTGAATCTCCAGCGTCCGGTTCAGCGAGGCCCGCACCCGCTCGATCGTGCGCAGCAGCTGGCTGAGACCCTCCAGCGCGTAGAACTCGCATTGCAGCGGCACCAGAACCGCATCCGCCGCCGTCATGGCATTGATGGTCACGAGGCTGAGGGAGGGCGGGCAATCGATGATCACGTAGTCATGCCCCGGCCCGTCATCCTGCGCGAGGGCATCGAGCAGCAGATGCGCCCGGCGCGGCTCGTCCGCGATCTCCAGATCGACCCCGGACAGGTCGGAGGAGGCGGGGCTGATGAACAGGCCCGGCACGCTCGTCGTATGGATCGTCTCGCCCAGGCCGCGCGTACCGGTCAGGACATCGTAGGAGGTGTGCCGCCGATCCTCCTGCGACAGGCCCAGACCCGTGCTGGCATTGCCCTGCGCATCCAGATCGATCAGCAGCACTTTGCGGCCCACGGCGGCCAGGGCGGTCCCCAGATTGACGGCGGTGGTCGTCTTGCCCACTCCGCCTTTCTGGTTCACGACTGCCATGATGCGGCGATTCTTCTTCTCGGTCATGCCCCGTCCTGTCGCCGTTCAAGCCCCGATAGCCGGAGAATCACGGATGCCGGATCGATCCGGCTTTTATGAATTTCTGTCTCCATGTGCCAGTTCTCGACAGCTTTCGTCAATTCGCTTTCGTAGCGCGCCCCCTTATGGAGCAAGGCGACGCCCTCCTTCCCGATCAGCGGTTGCGCGACCGGCAGCATCGTGGCCAGCGGCATGAAGGCCCGCGCCGTGACGACATCGGCGGCAAGGGTCAGCGCCTCCGCCCGCTCGACCCGCACCTGCGCCGCCGCCCCGGTTTCGCGGATGACTTCGCGCAGGAACGTCGCCTTGCGACCGTCGCTTTCCACCAGCGTCACCTCGAACGGTGCATCCTGTTCGCGCGCCAGTATCGCGAGGACCAGCCCCGGAAACCCTGCCCCGGACCCGAGATCGACGATCCGTCTTGTCCGGTCGGGCAGCAGCGGCAGGATTTGGGCCGAATCGGCGATATGGCGTTTCCACACGCCGTCCAGAGTGGTCTTGGATACCAGATTGATCTTCGGCGACCACTTCCTGAGCAGCTCCACGTAACGGTCGAGCCGCTCGTATGTTTCACGTGAAACATCGAGTCCGGGCAGAATCTGCGGCACCGTCATGCCGATACCGCCCGGGCCGTTCCGCGCCGCACATGGGCCAGCAGTGCCGTGAGAGCCGCCGGAGTCATCCCCGGTATCCGCGATGCCTGCCCGAGTGTCGCCGGTCGCACCGCGTCCAGCTTCTCTACGATCTCGCCAGTCAGCCCGCCGATTGCGGTATAGTCGATATCCGGGGCGATCTTCAGGCCCTCGTCCCGGCGGAAGGCTGTGATATCGGCGGTCTGGCGGTCCAGATACCCGGAATACAGGGCTTCGATCTGTAACTGCTCGCGAAGAGGGGCCGGAATTGCCCCGGCCTCGGGAATGGCGGCGAGAAAGGCCGCGCCGTCGATTCTGGTATATCCCAGCAGTTCGAAGGCGCTGCGCCGCCGTCCGTCCTGATTGATCGGTAGGCCCCGCTCGGCGATTTCCTTAGGCGTCATCGAGATCGCCTGCAACTGCGCGCGGGCATCAGCCAAGGCCGATTGTTTCACGTGAAACATCCCCGCCCGGTGCGCGCCGACACAGCCGAATGCCTCACCCTTGGGGGTCAGGCGCTGATCGGCGTTATCTGCGCGCAATGTCAGACGATATTCCGCGCGGGAGGTGAACATACGATACGGCTCGGTCACGCCCTGGGTCACGAGATCGTCGATCATGACGCCGACATATCCCTCGGATCGGTCGATGAGACAGGGCTGCGACCCGGAGGCGTGGGCGGCGGCATTCAGCCCCGCCATCACCCCTTGCGCCGCCGCTTCCTCGTATCCGGTGGTCCCGTTGATCTGCCCGGCGAGGTACAGCCCCGTGACCCGGCCCAGCGCGAGGGTCGGGTCGAGGGATTTGGGATCGACGTAATCGTATTCGATGGCGTAGCCGGGTTGCAGGATCGCCGCTTTCTCCAACCCGGGAATCGTGGCGATGAAGGCTTGCTGCACGTCGAGAGGGAGCGATGTGGAGATGCCGTTCGGGTAGACCGTCGGGTCGTCGCGCCCCTCGGGTTCGAGGAAGATCTGATGATTGTCCTTCTCCGCGAACCGCACGACCTTGTCCTCGATCGACGGGCAGTAGCGGGGACCGATACCGTCGATCCGCCCGCCGTACAGGGCGGATCGGGAAAGATTCCGCTCGATGATCGCGTGGGTTTCGGGGGTCGTGCGGGTGATGTGGCAATCGAGTTGCGGTTCGGGCAGGCGCTCGGTCAGGAACGAGAACGGCATCGGGTCGGCGTCGCCGGGTTGGCGGTCGAGGCCGCTGTAGTCGATGGTGCGCCCATCCAGACGCGCCGGGGTGCCGGTCTTCAGACGCCCCATCGGCAGATCCATGGCGTAGAGCCGGGCGGCGAGGGCCTTTGCCGGCGGGTCCCCGACCCGACCCCCCGCACGCTGGCTGTCGCCCATATGCAGGATGCCGTTCAGGAACGTGCCGGTGGTCAGCACGACCGCCGCCGCGCGATATTCCCCGCGCGGCGTGACCACGCCCTCTACGCGCGCACCGTCGACCAGCAGGTCGCCGACTTCCGCTTCGATGATCGTGACGGCGGAGGCGGAGAACTCGGCCTGCATCGCCTGGCGGTAGACCGCACGGTCGGCCTGGGCGCGGGGGCCGCGAACGGCGGGACCCTTGGAGCGGTTGAGGAGGCGGAACTGGATACCCGCCGCATCGGCGACCCGGGCCATGGCCCCGTCGAGCGCATCGATCTCGCGCACGAGATGGCCCTTGCCCAGCCCCCCGATGGCGGGATTGCAGGACATCTCGCCGATGCGATCCTTGCGGTGCGTGACGAGGGCCGTGCGCGCGCCGACCCGGGCCGAGGCGAGGGCCGCTTCGCTGCCCGCATGGCCGCCACCGATCACGATGACGTCGAAATCGAATTGTTTCACGTGAAACACTCGCGGTTATTTGCCGAGGCAGAATTCCGAGAAGATCACGTCCAGCAGCCGGTCGATGCCGCGCTCTCCGGTGATCCGTCCGAGCGACTCCCAGGCCTCGCGCACAAACTGGGCCGCCAACTCAGGGGCCGCTTGTATCCGATCCGGGTCGTTCTGCGCAAGGTCGGCATAGGCGTCGAGGGCGTGCAGCGCATCGCCGATCGCCGCCCGGTGCCGCTGTTGCAGCAGCAGCGCGTCGGCGGGGGGGTCGGCGACATCCACAGCCTCGCGCAGGCGGGCGATCAGGGTGTCGATGCCGGTGCCGGACCTGGCCGAGATGGCGAGATGGGCGTCGGGGGCAGGGGCGAGGTCGGCCTTGTTCCACAGGTGAAGATCGGTCCCGGTCAGCATCGCGGCGACTTCGGGCGTGAAGGGGGCATCCGGGGCCGCGACGCCGATGCGGAGATCCGCTTGGGCGGCGATGCGACCTGCCCGCTCGATGCCGATCCGCTCGACCGTATCGTCGGACTCGCGGATACCGGCGGTGTCGATCAGCGTGACGGGATAGCCGCCGAGATCGAGATGGACCTCGATGCTGTCGCGCGTCGTCCCCGGGATGTCCGAGACGATGGCCGCCTCGCGCCGAGCCAGCGCATTCAGCAAAGTGGACTTCCCCGCATTCGGCGCGCCCAGAATCGCGATGCGCCAGCCGTCGCGCATGCGCTCCGCCGGATGGGCCGTGTCGAGATCGGCGCGGATGGCATTGCGGACGCCGAGGATCGCGTCGGTGGCGACCTGCCACGTCTCGTCCGGGATTTCCTCGTCGGCGAAATCGATGGTGGCTTCGAGCAGGGCCAGCCCGCGTGTCAGTTCCGCCGACCATTGCCGGCACCGCGCGCCGAGGGTGCCGGAATACTGGTACAGCGCGGCCCGTTGCTGGCTGGCGGTTTCGGCGGTGATGAGGTCGGCCAGCCCCTCGACCTGGGCCAGATCGAGCCGCCCGTTATCGAAGGCGCGCCGGGTGAATTCGCCCGGTTCGGCCAGACGCAGGCCCGGCAACCGCCCCAGCGCGCCGAGGACCGAGGCGACGACGGCGCGGCCCCCGTGCAGGTGCAGCTCCGCCACAGGCTCGCCGGTAAAGCTTTCGCCATCGGCAAAGCGCAGGACGAGGGGGTGGTCGAGGGTGTCGCCGCTGTCAGGATCGGCAATCCGCCGCAGGGTCGCGCGCCGGGGCGAGGGCAGGGGGGCGCGGGTCAGGGCGGCGAGGGTTGTATCGGCATCGGGACCGGATACCCGGATGACGGCGACCCCGCCGATACCGGGCGGGGTCGAAACGGCGAAGATCGTATCCCGCGCCATTCGCGTCGGTCAGGTATTCATCGAATTGAAGAAATCGCCGTTCGTCTTGGTCTGCTTGAGCTTGCCCAGCAGGAATTCCATGCCGTCGATGGTGCCCATCGGGTTGAGGATGCGGCGCAGGACGAACATCTTGGACAGGGTGTCCTTGTCGACCAGCAACTCCTCCTTCCGGGTGCCGGAACGCAGGATGTCGATGGCGGGGAAGACGCGCTTGTCGGCGATCTTGCGGTCGAGAATCAGTTCGGAGTTGCCCGTGCCCTTGAATTCCTCGAAGATCACCTCGTCCATGCGGCTGCCGGTATCGATCAGGGCGGTGGCGATGATGGTCAGCGAGCCGCCTTCCTCGATATTGCGGGCCGCACCGAAGAAACGCTTGGGGCGTTGCAGCGCGTTGGCATCCACGCCGCCGGTCAGGACCTTGCCGGAGGAGGGGACGACGGTGTTGTAGGCGCGGCCCAGGCGGGTGATCGAATCGAGCAGGATGACGACATCTCGGCCATGCTCGACCAGGCGTTTCGCCTTGTCGATAACCATTTCAGCGACCTGCACGTGCCGTACGGCGGGTTCGTCGAAGGTGGAGGAGATGACCTCGCCCTGCACCGTGCGCTGCATGTCCGTCACTTCTTCCGGGCGCTCGTCGATCAGCAGGACGATCAGGTAACACTCGGGATGGTTGTGCGCAATGGACTTTGCAATGTTCTGGAGGAGTACCGTCTTGCCGGTGCGCGGGGGGGCGACGATCAGGCCGCGCTGGCCCTTGCCCATGGGGGCGACCAGTTCGATGATGCGGCCCGACTTGTCCTTGAGGGTCGGATCCTCGATCTCCATCTTCAGCGGCTCGTCGGGGTAGAGCGGCGTGAGGTTGTCGAAGTTGACCTTGTGATTGGCGCGCTCGGGATCCTCGAAATTGACCGTGCTGACCTTCATCAGGGCGAAGTAGCGCTCGGTGTCCTTGGGGCTGCGAATCACGCCTTCGACCGTGTCGCCGGTGCGCAGGCTAAATCGTTTTATCTGCTGCGGACTGACGTAGATATCGTCGGGACCGGGGAGGTAGTTGGCCTCCGGGCTACGCAGGAAGCCGAAGCCGTCCATGAGGACTTCGAGGACGCCATGGGCCGTGATCTCGGTCTCGCGCTCGGCGAGTTCCTTGAGGATCGCGAACATCATGTCCTGGCGGCGC
>ENA-ORXT01003471-ORXT01003471.1-marine-metagenome-genome-assembly--contig:-NODE-3471-length-17338-cov-21.616940_pt1 | contig 17338 bp, 16 predicted proteins | sample MGYA00237868_ERZ511482 | MGnify/ENA metagenome assembly ERZ511482 | reverse complement strand
ATGCTCAACGAGATGGGCGTCAAGAAGATCATCGCTCAGTGTCCGCACTGCTTGAACACGTTGAAGAACGAGTACCCCCAGCTCGGCGGCAACTACGAGGTCATCCACCACACGCAACTGCTCGAGCAATTGATCGAGTCGGGTCAGCTCGACGTGAGCCAGGCGACGCTCGAGGAGCGCATCACCTATCACGACTCGTGCTACCTCGGTCGCCACAACGACGTGTACGTCGCACCGCGCAAGGTGGTCGGAGCAATCAAGGGCATCGAGGTCGTCGAGATGTCGCTCAACGGGACCAAGGGCATGTGTTGCGGCGCCGGCGGTGCTCGCATGTGGATGGAGGAGAACACCGGCGTCAAGGTCAACGACGAACGCGCCGAGCAGGCCATCTCGACCGGCGCATCACGCGTCGCGACCGCATGCCCGTTCTGCTACATCATGTTGGACGACGGTGTGAAGGGTGCCGGCAAGGAAGAAGACGAGGTCAAGGTCGCCGACATCTCGATCCACCTGCTCGAAGCCATCGAGGCGGGCGAAGCCGAGTTCCACGCCGGCGAGGCACCGCTGCTCGACAGCGAGCAGGCGGCCGAGTCCGACGACGGCCCACTCACCACCGTCTGAGCTGCGTCTGATGAGTGCCGGCCATCCCGCCCGTTTCCAGCCCCATCCTCGGTTTGAGTCAGCCACAACGGGAACCGCAGGTGTTGTTGCTGACACAGATTTTCTGTGGCCCGCAGCAGCCTCGAGTTGCAGCGTTGCGACGGACGTCACGGGTTTGTTTGAGCGAGACATGGACATGCTGTTGATATGACGCTCGCTCTCATCATCATCGCTGCAGTCGTGGTCATGGGAGCCGCGTACGCCATCGTGATCCGCGGCAGCCTGGGCTTGGTCAAGAAGCGCCTCAAGGAGGACCCCGAGCTTGCCAAGTCCGTGCCGAAGGACAAGCGCGACGACGGTCTGCCTACCGACGTCGAGTACTGATCACCGATCGAGCGCTGGTCGACGCCGTTCGTGCAGCGCGATCGCAACGAGCACGACGCTTCGCGCACCTGCTCCGTATCGTTGATCCATTCTGCGAGGAGCACCGTTATGAACACCGATGACACCGGAAACTGGGCGCGGCCCGACCCGACCGACCGAGCCGAGCCCGACTTCGTCGACATCACGCGCCTCGCACCCGCCGGCACTCCGGACTCGCAGTCGACGCCAGCACCTGCCGCCGATGCAGTCGTGGATCCAGCCGATGCGCGGATCGACGATGAGATCGCAGGCGCCGACCCGGTCGACGTCGATGTCGATGTCGATTCCGCGGAAGAGGTCGATCCCGCTGAGGTGAGTGACGACGACGTCGCCGACATCATGGCCGGCTTCGACAAGCGCAAGGTCGACGACCCTGCCGACGACAGCGACACGTCCAGCGACACTGCGCCCGACGACACTGCCGACGACGTTGCACCCGTCGAACCCGCCGAGACGCACGTCGGTGGCGACGGAGCAGCAACCGATGCCGGCTCGGCCGACACCGACACGGTCCCAGCCGAAGCACTGGTCGAGGCCGACGAGCGGCCTGAGCAGGTCATTCCGGCAGACAAGGCTCCCGAGGTCGCAGGATTCGCAGCACTCGGTTTGCGGGCGGAGCTCGTACAGACGCTCAACGAGCTCGGCTACGAGGAGCCCACGCCGATCCAGCGCGAGACGATCCCGATTCTGCTGACCGGCCAGGACCTGCTCGGCCAGGCTGCGACCGGCACCGGCAAGACGGCCGCCTTTGCGCTCCCCGTCCTCAACGCCATCGAGCCCGGCTTTCCAGACGCTCCTTCGGTGCTCGTACTCACGCCGACCCGCGAGCTGGCGGTGCAGGTCAGCGAGGCGATCGTCCAGTACGGCAAGAAGCTCGGCGCAAAGGTGGTGCCGGTGTTCGGTGGCCAGCCGATCGGCCGACAGCTCGGCGCGCTGGACCGTGGCGCGCATGTCGTGGTCGCCACGCCGGGCCGCGCCATCGATCACATCGGTCGTGGGTCGCTGCGGCTCGACCAGATCAAGACGGTCATCCTCGACGAGGCCGACGAGATGCTCGACATGGGTTTCACCGACGACATCGAGTCGATTCTCGAGAGCACTCCTGAGGACCGCCAGACGGTGATGTTCTCTGCGACGATGCCGCCGCGGATCAACTCGATCGCGAAGCGTCACCAACGCGACCCGCACAAGATCAAGATCGGCAAGGCCGAGACGCAGGAGAGCCAGAAGCTCATCCGTCAGCGCGTGTACTACGTGAAGCGCAACGACAAGCCGTATGCCTTGGGCCGGATTCTCGACATCGAGACGCCCGACGCGGCCATCGTCTTCTGTCGGACGCGGATGGACGTCGACCAGCTCACTGCCACCATGGGGCTGCGCGGATACCGCGCCGAGGCACTGCACGGCGGCATGGATCAGACCCAGCGCGATCGTGTCATGGCTCGCCTGCGCGACGGCACGGCCGAGTTGCTCGTCGCGACCGACGTCGCTGCGCGCGGCCTCGATGTCGACACCCTGACCCATGTCGTCAACTACGACGTACCGGCCGCGGCGGAGAGCTATGTCCACCGCATCGGCCGTGTCGGTCGAGCCGGGCGTGAAGGAACAGCCATCACGCTCGCTGACCCCCGCGACCGGCGACAGCTCGGCAACATCGAGCGGCTGATGAAGACGACCATCGAGGTCGGCAAGGTGCCGAGCGTCGCTGACCTCCGGGCCCGTCAGGTCGAGCTCACCGTCAACCAGATCCGTGAGTCGTTGACGTCGGTCGACCTCGAGGACTTCAACAAGGTGCTGCACGCATTGGCTGGCGAGGACAGCGATCGCAACATCGCGCTCGCCGCGATCAAGCTGGTGCACGAATCGCGTGGCGCCGTGATGGATGAGCGCGAGATCCCCGATGCCTCCGTGCGCAATGACCGCAGCGAGAAGTGGAAGGACAAGCGTGCCGATGGCAAGGGCCGCCACCGTGACGACCGCAACTGGGACGACAACAAGGCCAAGGGCAAGAAGAAGTTCGATCGTGACGACCGCAAGGGCAAGAAGCGCGACTTCGACAACTCCGACACCGCGTTCGTGTTCATCAGCCTCGGCCGCAAGTCCGGTGTACGTCCCGGTGACCTCGTCGGCGCGATCGCCAACGAGTCAGGTCTGACCGGTCGTCAGATCGGCCCGATCCGTATCTCCGAGCAGCACTCGGTCGTCGGCGTGCCCAAGGACGAAGTCGACCGGGTGATCAACGCAATGGACCGGGCCACGATGCGCGGCAAACCGGTCAAGGCCCGCCCCTACGTCGACTGAGCTCCGATTGAGCTCCGACTGAATTCGGTCGTCAGCTGAAGTTTTCGAAGTAGCGGCTCGGCGTCGGGCCGCGCTGGCCCTGATACTTGGAGCCGGTCGCTCCTTGACCATAGGGCTTGTCGGCGGGCGACGTCATCTCCATGAAGCTGATCTGGCCGATCTTCATGCCCGGGTAGAGCGTGATCGGCAGGCTCGCGACGTTCGCGAGTTCGAGCGTGATGTGGCCGTCGAAGCCGGCGTCGATGAACCCGGCGGTCGAGTGGATCATCAGGCCGAGCCGGCCGAGGCTGGACTTGCCTTCGACGCGCCCGACGAGGTCGTCGGGCATGCCAATGCGCTCATAGGTGGAGCCGAGCACGAACTCCCCCGGGTGCAGCATGAATGCTTCGGTGTCGTGGCCATCGGCGCTCTCGGGCATCTCGATGAGTTCGGTCAGGTCGGTGAGGTCCTGCTTGACGTCGATGACACCGCGGCTGTGGTTGCGGAACACGCGGAACAGGTTCGAGATGCGAACGTCGATGGACGACGGCTGGATGAGTGAGTCGTCGAGCGGGTCGATGACGATGCGACCAGCGTCGAGCTGTTCGCGCATGTTGCGGTCGGACAGGATCACGGCGCCACATTACTGACACCGGCCACCCACCTCCCCGGTTTTCATGAGCTTCTTGCGCACAGTTTCTGCACGAAGCTCATGAAAATCTTCGACCGCCAGCACTGAGGCCTATGGCATCGCGAAGGTGTGTTCGGTCAATGGGGTGATCTCGACGGCGACGCCGTTGTCGTCGGAGCTGAAGCCTGCAAGGAAATAGTCGCCGGGGGGAACGAGGTGCGGGACCTCGGTCTCGAGGAAGCTGCCTCGAGCGATGCCGGGCCCGTCTGCTGTTTCCCGAAACTCGAAGTACTCCGTCTCGCCGGGGACCTTCGGGGTGACCGTGACCACGGCGAGCTCGACGACGACGTCGACGAGTTCCCCGGCGCCGATCTCTACCTCGATGACCGTTGGCGGTTCGGTGTTGATGGTCACTTCGTAGGCCCCGGCGAGGAACTTGCCCGGATCGCCGACGAAGTACACCTCGGGGAGCGTGTCTGGTCGATCAAGCGACTGGACCTGCAGAATCGGCGTCGATGTGAAGCTGTTGGGATAGTCCAGGGTCAGCTGGAGTTCGCCTTGTGCAATGGAGATCACCGTTTCGGAGTTCTCCGGGAACACGACGTTGGGGAACACCGTTTTCGGTTGTGTTCCGACAACGACGTCCCAGGTGCCCGGTGCGACTGGCACCACCGAGGGGAGCCCGGTGCTGACGTCAAAGGTGAAGAATGGGTTCTCGAAGGTCGTCCCGTCCTCGTAGGTGGCGTAGGTGTTCGTACCTGGCTCGAGTACATCGACGAGCAGCGAGCTCTGGTCGTCGCTGTCAGACGCCTCGATGCGAAGGGTCGTTCCAGAGGTTCGGCCCGTTGCGTCTTCGAGGGCGGTCGAGAGGGCGTCGGAGTCATCGGCGTCGGCGTACGTCCCTCCGGTCACGTCGGCAATACAGGTGAGCTGTTCCCGGGCGACGTCGTTGACGCTGAAGCCGATCGTATGGACGACCAGGTCCACGCCGGCTTCCGCGAGCGCCGCTGCGGTGGCACACGGGTCGCCGCCGCAGGTCTCTTCGCCGTCGGAGACGAGGACGATGCTCCGCCGACCGTTGTCCGGGAGCGCGTCGGCGACGATCGTGAGTGATTCAGAGATGGGGGTGTCGCCTTGCGCGACGAGCGGCGCGACAGCGGCCGAGATGGCCGAACCTCCACCCGCTGCGATCGGGACCAGGTTCTCGATGTCCTGACATGTTGCCGGGTCGCTGTCGGGAAGGCGATGACCGAAAGCCCACAGCCCGGTATTCACCGAGCTTTCCAGACCGGATGCAACCCCAGCGATTGCGGTGCGAGCGACGTCGAGGCGCGTCGATGATTCAAGTGCGGCGTTCATCGAGCCGGAAGCGTCGAACACGAACGCAAGATGTGTCTCGGATGCGGCGAACTCGGTCGTGGACACGGCGCCAGAATCCGATGAGGGATTCACTTCATCCGGTGCGGGCTCGGTGGTCTCGGGCACTGGCTCGGTGGTCTCCGGCGCCGGCTCGGTCGTCTCGGGTACGGGCTCGGTCGTCTCCGGCACTGGCTCGGTCGTCTCGGGTACTGGCTCGGTCGTCTCCGGCGGCGGAGCGGTCGTCTCCGGCACGGGCTCGGTCGTGTCGGGTTGCGTCGCAGCCGTTTCCGGCGTGGGGTTCGCCGCGTCGGGCGACACAGGGTCGCTCGCGGCGCAGCCCGTCGCGGCCAGGCAGGCGGCCACGGTAAACGAGACAAGTGGACGCCGTTGAAGTACGGAAACAAAGATCACACCAAAGACAGTAGGTTCTCGAGCAGGCGTCTCGCGGCGAATTTCGGTCGGCGGGCTGGCCCATCGACCAAGCGCCGGCGCTCGGCCTGCCGAGGTCCAGAGCACAGCCAGGTTGAGTTGGTCACGTTGATTCTCGAGTCCACCGACCGATCGGGCGGCCGCCAGCGCAGCCCGTTCGAGCAGGGCGGTATTTTCGGCGAAACTGCAAGAACGGCGCAGTGCCGTCGTCACGCTTTGACCTCCCGGCTGCAGCGGGTGGCTTCGAGATCGGCATCGGCAACAAGCCATGCGACGACCGAACTTCGAGAAGTACGTCTCCTACCCCGGGCTGCACGACCTCGGTGGCAACAGCGCTCTCCTACCCGGGTTGGATGGCGACGTGCCCGCCACGTTCTTCCTCGTCACCGTCGAGAACGTCAGCACGTTCGAGAGCGACGGCTGCGAACACGTCACGCTGACCGGGCTTCGATCAACTCGAACCACACACGACGAAAACGAGGCAAGTGCCGATCTCGAAGGGAGACGACGATTGTCGAAGGACTGACGCCTGGCAACAACATCGAACGTGCCGCTAGCGTGGGCCTCTTCGCGGATGTAGTTCAATGGTAGAACATCAGCTTCCCAAGCTGAGAACGCGGGTTCGATTCCCGTCATCCGCTCCATCTCCCCTGGTCAGGGTAGCTTTTTGACATCTGTGATTAACTGATCTATCTCGAACCCTGGTGCGTTCTGGTGCGATACCCCACCGGGCCGCTCGACGCTTGGTGTCGTCTGCACCGTGGATCGATTGGCCTTGCGGCGCCTGAGGGCCGGTGCGATTCGGGTGCGATTGCGCCCAGCGGTCGATCATGAAGCCGAGAACCGGCTCCATGACGGAGCGCTCTCCGGGTGTCTGGCGACTGCAGACGACGTCCGATCCTGATGCGGTAACGGGTGAGACTCGGCGGCTCTCCCGCACGTTTCGCGGATCCAAGCCCGAGGCGACCGCCGCGTTGCAGCGATTTGTTGCCGAGAGTGGCGCCGGCCTCCAAGGTGGAAGCAGCGTGACCGTGGCAGTCCTGCTCGAGTCGTTCATGACAACCGCCTCTCTGTCACCGAACACGCGACAGGATTGGGCGAGTCTGATCGACCGTCACCTGATTCCCGAGCTTGGTGACGTTCCGCTCTGGAAACTCAGCGCCCGGGACTGCGACCAGATGTACCAGCGGCTACGCAACGGCGGCCTGGGCGCTTGGCGCGTTCGCAACGCGCATGTCGTCCTGCACCGAGCTGTCGCCCAAGCCGTTCGATGGGGGTGGACCACCCGCAACCCGGTCTCCAATGCAACCCGTCCTGCAGTGCGGCGCTCGACGGTCACACCGCCGAGCCACTGCTCGCATCGAACGGTCCGTCGCAGCCACGACGCAAGCCGGCGTGTACATCAAGACCACCAAGACCGACCGATTCAGACTCGTGTCGCTCACCGCTCGAGCAGTCCGCTCACTCATCACCCTCCACAAGGAGGCCGAAGCGAAAGCAGCCGACGCCGGACGCATGGTGACGGCCGACGACCTCATCTTCACCAACGATGCCAACGCGAAGACTCCGTGGCGACCGAAGTTGGTCTCGCGACGGTGGGAACGGCTCCGCAAACGCGCAGGACTCGAACACGTCAAGCTCCACGGGCTCCGCCACTTCGTTGCGACCGAGCTCCTCACCGCCGGTATCGACCTCCGCACCGTGTCCAACCGGCTTGGCCACGCCCGCACCTCCACCACCCTCGACATCTACTGGGCCTGGGTCCCCGCCCAAGACGAGGCCGCAGCCGAACACCTCGACACCGTCCTCGACCAGCCGGACGAAGTCGGCTGAGGCCGAACCGCCGCCGGACGAGGCGCGAGAATCGGATCATGCTGATCGTTCGCGGCACCAAGAAGCTTCGAGACCGAATGAAGAACGCTCCCGTCGCGGCGCCCAATGACCAGTCGACGACAGCGCTCGGCGATTGGTTTGCGACCGCACTGTTCTGGAAGCCACAGGTCGCCCTCCTCGTCAACGCTCGCACGATGATCCCAGTATTCACACCGCTCGCCCCAGCGGGCGAGCTGCTCGACCGGGCACCCGAAGCAATCGGGGCCGTGTTGCGTGCCCACAGAGTGCCCGACGAGGCAATCGCTGCAGAACTCGAGGCGATGACCGACGTTCGCCTCGCTCCCACGAACAATCGGCAGATCGTGGGAGTGATGAACGAGTTCGCATTCCAGGGCGAAGGCGCATGGGGGGCGCACGATCCGGATCTGTTCTCGATGTCGATGCGACTCTCCGAACTTGTCCTCGGACCACTCATGAACCGACACGGCACGCCCGCCGGCGAACTCGCCGCGATCTTCGCCTCCGACAGCAACGTCATCGCCTTTCCGACAGCGAAGGCGACCATAGACACGACGGCCCAACATGTTCATCAACCCAACGTGACGACGCCCACGCCGGGGTACGACGCGATCGGAACGTGGCGGATCGTCGAGATGGATCTGTGGGAGCTCGACGCAATCGAGTTGGTCGGACCCGCACTCATCGAGGTGGGCTCCGACGGCCTCGGCCACTTCGGCTTCATCGCCGTCGAAGCCGACATCGACTGGAAACCAGCGTCGAATGCCGAGACTGGGCGTATCGACTTCTCGTGGGCTGGCGACGACGAAGGCGACCAGGTGTCCGGTCGCGGGTCTGCCTCCGTCAACGAGGTCGGCGAACTCGTCGGGCACCTCTACTTCCACCACGGCGACGACTCAGGTTTCCGAGCCGTCCGCAACCCGACCTGACGATGTGATGCGCGGCTGCAGAACCCTCTGGATCGACCGAAGCAATCGCTGCGAGGATGTCCGCCGTGCGCACCTGGTTCACAGCCGACCTCCACCTCGGCCACCGCAACATCATCGACTACTGCAACCGACCCTTCGCCGACGTCGCAGAGATGAACCGCGTCCTGATCGCCAACTGGAACGAGACCGTCGGGCACGACGACACAGTGTGGGTCGTCGGAGACTTCGCGCTCGGCAAGATCGACGAGACACTCACGATGGTGCGCAAGCTCAACGGACGCAAGATCCTCGTCGCCGGCAACCACGACCGATGCTGGCACGGCCACAAGCGCCGCGCCGACGCCTGGACCGAGCGCTACCTCGACGCCGGCTTCGACGAGATCATCCAAGGCGAAACAACCTTCGACCTTCCCGACGGAACGACCGTGACGGTCTGCCACTTCCCGTACCGAGGGGACAGCCACGCGACGGACCGGTTCGCCCAGCACCGCCCGAACGACGACGGCGGATGGCTGATCCATGGCCACGTCCACGACAAGTGGCGCCAATCTGACCGGATGATCAACGTCGGTGTCGACGTCAACGACTACCGACCCATCGCTGCCGACGCCATCGCCAATCTCGTGAGCTGATCGGATCCGGGTGGCGTGACATGTCAGGTCTTGAGTGGGCAATCGAAAGCGTGCACAATGCACGCTCTTGATGACCCGGTACGGAGCGGGAGACGCCAGCCGTGTTGCGTTGCGGAACCGACGCTCACCTCACCCACGACGCCGTGCTCGCCTTCCAAGGACTTGCTCTCGTCAACCCTCGCCGGATCAGCGTCGGCTCACCACACCGAGTTCGTCGGACCCTTCCGGACGCGATCGAGTTGATTCCACAGCACGTCAAACCTGACGACCTCACCACCTACGAAGGCATCCCGTCGACAACGGTGAAGCGAGCGCTCCTCGACTGTCGCGACATCATCATGATCGACCGGCTCGTCGAAGCGGCAGAAGAAGCCGGCCGTCGAGGACTCGTCACACGCCACCAACTGGCCGCGCTCCTCGACGACCTGAACGCAAACCGATGACGAGCGATGCTTGCTACTCTGATCGCCATGACGAAACCCGGACGGACGGTGTTGGCCGAGGCACTTGACCTCTCCACGACCGAGCGCGCCGACATCGCAGCCGAACTTCTCGCCAGCCTCCATCCACCGGATGAGATGACGGCCGAGGAACTCGAACAGGTCTGGACAGACGAGATCCAACGGCGGGTGGACCGAGTCCGCTCTGGCGCTAGCCACACCGTTGAGTGGGGTGAAGTTCGGTCGGAAGCCGAGCGACGTCTCACCTCGCGGTGACCCGGTCCATTCGCTTCGATCCTGCCGCTCGTCTCGAAGCGATCGACGTCGCCCCACGCGGTCGCGTCGCCTCACACCAATCGAAGACCGCCTTGCCGGTCGCTCCAGTCGGAACGTGCAGGCCAACTTGGTTGCAACGAACTCCCGTGCCCGAATCGTATTGCTCGGGACCAGACCAGATCTCTACCGTTGGGTCGTTCTCACGGGTTCATCGCTTTCCAGATCTTGTGAGGACTCAACGGCATGTTCAGGTGCCGAACCCCAAAGGGCTCGAGAGCATCGAGTACCGCATTGTGCACCGCCGCCGTCGAGCCGATCGATCCAGATTCGCCGATGCCCTTGGCCCCGATTGGGTTGAGCGGTGTCGGCGTCTCGCTGGCCACCGTCTCGAAGCTCGGCATGTCCGGAGCCGACGGGATCATGTAGTCCATGAACGTGGACGTCTTGAGATTGCCGTCCTGGTCATAGACCACCTCTTCGAACAAGGCTTGGGCGATGCCTTGGGCAATGCCACCGTGGATCTGCCCTTCGGCCAGCAAGGGGTTCAGCAGCGTTCCGGCGTCGTCGCAGGCCACGATGCGCAGCAATTCGACTTGGCCGGTTTCTGTGTCGACTTCGACCACCGCGACGTGGGAGCCGAAGGGGAAGCTCGCCGCCCCCTGGGCCAAGTCTGACGAGTGCGTCAGCGGCTCAGTATCCACGATCTCAGCCCAGCCGAGCGCGATTGCTGGCGACCCAGCAACATGGAATCCAGCATCGGTCAGGACCACGTCGTCGAGAGCGGCCTCGAGACGGTCAGCAGCCAATTGTCGGGCGAGGTCCACGACATGCTCGGCAGCGTCGGCAGCCGCCGCACCAGCGATCTGCAGCGAACGCGATCCGCCAGTGACTTCACTTGTCGGGATGACATCGGTGTCGCCAAAATGGACGGTGATGTCGGTCATCGGCACGTGGAGCCGATCAGCGACGAGCATGGCCCACGACGTTTCGTGGCCCTGGCCTGTCGGCGTCGACCCGGTGAAGACGTCGACGGTGCCATCACGGTTGACGTCGACCCGACCGTGCTCGGTACCACCAGCGGCACCACCAGTGATCTCGACATAGGACGCGACGCCGATGCCGATTCGCTTCAAGGACTGTGCATCGATTCGGTCGTTTCGCTCTGCCACCAGAGCGTCGTAGCCGGATGCCTCGAGTACGAGATCGAGCGCCGACCCGTAGCGGCCGACGTCGTACTGCACCCCACGCCGATTCGGGAACGGGAAGGCATCATCGGCGATGAAGTTGCGCCGCCTGATCTCGACGGGGTCAAGACCGACCTCGCGAGCAAACAGGTCCATTGCGCGCTCGATCGCGTCGGTGGCTTCGGGCCGACCAGCGCCGCGATAGGCAACGATCGGCGCCGTGTTGGTGACCACCGAACGGAACGAGATCTCGAGGTTGGCCACGTCATATGGCCCAGCGCCCATCACTCCGGTAGCCATCGGCAAAATCGCTCCGATCGACGGATAGGCGCCCACTTCTTGGACCATGTCGAGTTTGTAGTGAGTGACCTTCCCATCGGCGGTGCCGCCGAGCATGACGTGTTGGTGCTGCCCGCGCCCGTGCCCCATGGCGGCGAGACTCTCCGACCGTGTTTCGACCCAACGCACCGGCTGGCCAACGATGCGCGCAAGCTCGGGGAGGAGCAGCTCCTCTGCTCCTGGCCGCCCTCGCACGCCGAAGGCGCCACCGACGTCTGCGTTGATGACCCGCACGTGGTCGGCTTCGAGGCCGTAGACCTGCATCAGCGACGATTGCACCACGTGCACACTCTGCGATGAGGCCCACTGAACAAGGTGTTCGCCGTCCCAAGAGGCAGAAGCCGCTCGAGATTCGATCGGAGCGCCGGCGAGCCGCTGATTCTCGATGTCGACCGTGACTACTGTGTGGCAGTCGTCGAAGTCGATCGGTTCCGCCGGCATCGCGAACGCCACATTCGATGCTGCGTCTGCGAAGAGAAGCGCGCTGTCGGGCTCTACTGCCGCTCGTGGGTCGACAATGGCGGGGTCAGGTTCGACGTCGACGAACACCAGCTCCGCAGCGTCCACGGCCTCATCGTGTGAGCGGGCGATCACGGCGGCAACGGGTTCGCCGACGAATCGAACTCGGCCCCTGGCGAGCAGGGGTCGACCCATGGCAGCGTCGATCATCGGGAACGGTGGACCAAGCGGGTCGATCGTCAGATCGGCCTCGGTGACCACGGCAATGACTCCGGAACCCTCCGCGGCCTCGCTCACATCGATCGCTGTGATCGAACCGCTTGCGTACGCAGACCGTACGAAGACGACGAAGGCTGGCGGTGAAGGCAGGACGACGTCGGCTCCGTAGGTTCCGCCGGAAGTGAGGAATCGCGGGTCTTCGACCCGGGCAACCCGATGACCCAGCACGCTCACAGTTTCGCTCATCTGCCCACCTCTCGGAGCAACTCGACCGACACAGTCTTGATCTTGGCAAATCGGTCGACCGGATCGTCCACGACGCTCCAGAGGTGCCGGGTGCGAGCGGTCGCGATCCCGTCAGCGGTGATTGCTGCCCACTCCATGTCGACCTCGACCTCGAAGTTCCGCTCGTCGATCGAAGTGACCCGGAGGTTCTCGAATTGATGACTCGTCGCTTCGAAACCAGCCGCCGGCCCGTCGAGCCAACTGCCGAGCTGCTCGAGTTCGGTGATCGGGCCGGAGGTGAAGTCGAGACGGAAACCGTCGGCCAGCACTTCGGCGAACGGTTCAGCTGAGCGATTCGGGTCATCGATCAGCGCCACCCAGTAGTGGAGCAGGCTCGCACAACGATTCTCCGCGTACGCCGTGGTGAACTCAGTCGTTGCACCCTCGGCGATCGGTGACGCTGTGAGGCTGGACACCAGCGGCAGCACCGAGTCGGCTTGGGCCGTCAGACCGACCTCGTATCGCAGTCGGGCCGCTCGAAGTGATCCATCGGTTTCGGCTCCGAGATTCGAGTACTCGATCTCGACCACCATCGCCGATGCGGTTGCGTCGGTCACCTCGAACTGGTCATCGACGATGACGTGAGCGTTCTGCCAGTCTCGTGGGACGCCTGCGTTCGCCGCAACGAACAGCTCTTTGCCTCGTCCTTCACCGGCTGCCATCTTCATGTAGACGTCGTCAGCGAGTAGATCCAGAACGTTCTCGATCGGCGCTTCGGGCTCCTCGTAATACAGGTACCAGCGCAACAGCTGCGCCAGCGCGGCGTGATGTCGATGGCCATTGCGGATCGTCGTCTCGTCCATGGGCCGACCCTACGGCCGACCAGATGATCACGAAAGGGTGATTATTGGGATGCGGGGTCATTCACGAAGTAAATGGCCCGGCATGGCAAAGCGGCGCTGTCGCCTGAGGCGCCACTGACGTAGTTTCGACGAGATGAACGACGAACTCGCGGACAAACCGGGATCTGGTCGCCTCGACGGAAGGGTAGCGATCGTCGTCGGCGCCGGCCAGGCAGCGGGCAGCGGCCCCGACGACACCACCGTCGGGAACGGCCGCGCCGTTGCGCTGCTCTTCGCACGTGAAGGCGCATCCGTTCTCGCCGTCGACCGTGACGACGTCTCGGCGCAGCAGACCGCTGACCTCATCACCGAGGAAGGCGGCATCGCCGCCGCCTTCCAAGCAGACGTGGCCGTCGAGGCTGATGTCGCACAGATCCCCGATGCCTGCGCCGAGCACTTCGGCCCGCCCACGATCCTGCACAACAACGTCGGCATCGGCACCGGCGATGGCGGCATCACGGGCATGGATCGCGCCGTCTGGGACCGGATCTTCGAGGTCAACGTCACCGGCATGTACCTCACGTGCAAGCACGTCATTCCTGCGATGCGAGCCGCAGGCGGAGGCTCGATCGTCAACATCTCGTCATCGGCAGCGGAAGCCTCGGTTCCGCTTGCGGCGTACAAGACATCGAAGGCTGCGGTCAACGCGCTCACCCATCACCTGGCTACGGCGAACTTCGGTCACAACATTCGAGTGAACGCCATCATGCCCGGACTGATGGACACCCCGATGGCGATCGGCGGTCACAGCGGCGCGCTGGACCTCGACCCAGACGAACTGCGGAGATCCCGAGATCGTCTGGTCCCGCTCGGCCGCACCCAAGGCACTGCGTGGGACACCGCGTACGCCGCCCTCTATCTCGCCTCGAACGAGGCACGATTCGTCACCGGGGTCATTCTTCCCGTCGACGGTGGACAATTGGCAAGGATTGGCTGATGACAGAAACTCCCCTGCACCGCACGACCACGGACGAACGCCGAGCGTTTCTCGGCGGGCTTCACGTTGGCATCATGAGCATCGCTGAGGCCGGTCGTCCGCCACAAGCATCTCCAGTCTGGTATCGACTCACCGACGACGACACGATCGAGATCCACATCAGCCCGTCGTCGCGCAAGGCCGCGCTGTTGGAGGCCGCTGGTGAGTTCTCACTGTGTGTGCAGAACGAAGAACCCCCCTACGGGTACGTCACCGTCAACGGACCAATCACGAGCCAACGGCCCGTCGACGCCGAAGCCGACAGTCGCCCCATGCAGCATCGCTATCTCGGCCAAGAGATGGGCGACCGGGTCATGGACTCTCAAGGCCCCTCGGATGCGATCGTCATCACCATGACACCTGAACGCTGGTACGGGCTCGACTACAAGAAAAGCTACGGCCATCTCCTCGAAGAGGAACAGCAGACATGAGCGAGCGCGTCGGCCATCCAGACCTCACCGCTGACGTCCGCCCGGACGACCCGGCGTACACGATGGCAGCGACCGGTGAAACCGTCAGCTGGGCCCAACTCCGTGATCGCAGCAGACAGGGCGGCCACCTCCTGAGATCGCTCGGACTGGAAGCGGGCGGCAGCTTCGCGATGTTGCTCGAAAACCATCTGCAGTTCCTCGAACTCTGCTGGGTCGGCCAGCGCTCGGGCGTGTACTTCACACCGATCTCTTGGCACCTGACGGCATCAGAGATCGAGCACATCGTGAACGACTCCGGTTCGACGGTCTTCATCACGTCCGAACGCTTCGCCGAGGTTGCGCAGGAAGTTGCCTCCCGGCTCGAAGGTGTCACCTTCCTCTCGGTCGACGGGGCGTTCGGTCCGTTCAGCTCCTACGTCGATCAGCGTGACGCCATGCCGACCACACCCGTCGCCGACGAGAGCTTCGGCGACGACATGCTCTACACCTCGGGCACCACCGGCCGGCCCAAGGGTGTGCGAAGACCGCTGACCGGTGGCCCGATCACTGCGTACCCGGCTCACTACGCCCACTACGCAGCGGCGGGGTACGACGACCGATCGGTCCACTACTCAGCCGGGCCGCTCTATCACGCCTCTCCCATCCATACGACCCTCATCGGAATGACGCTCGGCGGGTCTGTCGTGGTGAGCGACACCTTCGACGCCGAAGATGCGCTTGCCATGATCGAACGCCACGGTGTCACCCATTCGAACTGGGTGCCGACCCACTTCGTGCGGCTCCTGCGGCTCCCCGATGAGGTCAAGCAGCGCCACGATCTGTCCTCGCTCCAATTGGCACTCCACGGTGCTGCGGCATGCCCGGTATGGGTCAAGGAGCAGATGATCGACTGGTGGGGTCCCATCCTCACCGAGTACTACGGGGGCTCGGAAGGCTTCGGAGGCTTGATCATCACCTCCGAGGACTGGCTCCAACACCGAGGCTCGGTCGGGCGACCCGTCACCGGACCCATTCACATTCTCGATCCCGTCACGCTCGACGAACTTCCCGCCGGTGAGATCGGCCTCATTCACTTCGAGTTGATGGGGAAGATGCAATACCACAACGATCCCGACAAGACCGCCAAGGCGTTGTCCCCACAGGGATGGGGAACGCTCGGCGACCTCGGCCATGTCGACGCGGACGGCTACCTCTACTTGGCTGACCGACGGGCGGACCTGATCATCACCGGTGGCGTCAACGTCTACCCGCGCGAAGTCGAAGATCGCCTCCTGTCGCATCCGCTGGTCGCCGATGTCGCCGTCTTCGGTATCCCCGACGACGAATGGGGTGAGACCGTGCACGCAGTGATCCAGCTGATGGATCCCGCTGATCAGCCTCCAGAACTGACCTCTGAACTCGACCAGTACTGCAAGGCAGAACTGGCCAAGGTCAAGTGCCCCCGGGGCTACGCATTCGTCGACCATCTGCCGCGGCAGGAAAACGGCAAGCTCTACAAGCGACTCCTCCGAGACGAATACGTGAAAGCAGCAACAGCATGACCACAGCGAACCATCCACCCTCGTCGGTGCGAGTCCCGCCGCTCCCCCGCTCTGAGTGGACTGACGAAGTCCGCTCGGCGCTCGGACCATTGGTCGACCGCGATCCGCTCGACAATGTCTTCGGCACCTTCATCCAGCATCCCGACATGTTCCGGCGCTACTCACCACTCGGCGTCCACATCCTTGCCAAGTGCACGATTGCGGCCAGGGAACGCGAGCTTGCGATCCTGCGCATCGGATCTCTGAATCGATGCGAGTACGAGTTTGCCCAGCATGCACCCATCGGCATCGACGCCGGGCTCACGGTCGAGGAAGTCGAACGGGTCCACCTCGGGCCGAGCGATCCCGCCTGGAGCGAGCTCGACCGGGCCATCGTCCAGGCAGCTGATGACTTGTTCGACGCGGGCAAGATCGCCGATGAGACATGGACCGCACTCTCGAACCACTTCGACCGGCGACAACTGATGGACCTCGTCATGGTGATCGGGGTCTACAACATGATTTCGTGGTCGCTGAACAGCTGGGGCACCGAACTCGACGACAAGCTGGCGGGGCACCCGTGGCCGCCGCCCGACCGATGAGCGACAGGCTCGTTCAGTGGATCGACCCAGCGCTCCACGCCCTCGCCGCCGAGCAGCGCGACATGAATCGCAAGGTTGTCGACGCCGGCGCCGACAATGCGCCTCCCGGAGCGGTGCCGCCAGACAAGATCCGGCGCGCCCGCCGGGAAGGCCGAGGCGGCTTCCCCGAGGTCGTGCTCGATCACAACGCCCTCGACGTCACGATCGAGGCCGATCCCCCGGTCCGTGTACGCCATCACCCCAATGCCGACGCTTCCGCACTGCTCGTTCACGTCCACGGTGGTGGCTGGGTCTTCGGATCACCTGACGAGGTGGACGCTGTGGTCGCCGAGCTCGCAAGAGCTGCGTCGTGCGACGCCATCTCCGTCGACTATCGACTGGCTCCCGAGCACCCATTCCCTGCGGGCCGCAACGACGTGATGGCGGCTATCGAATGGGCGCTCGATGAAGCAGCCCGTCGCGGAATCGACCGTGTGATCGTTGCCGGTGAATCCTCTGGTGCTCACCTTGCGCTCTGCGCCGTTCTCGAACTCGGCCCGGCCGCGCTGCGCGCGCGCGGCCTCGTCGGGCTGAGCTTGGCGTTCGGGTTCTTCGACGTCGGCTTGTCCCCGAGCGCTCGGAACTGGGGCGA
>ENA-ORXT01003470-ORXT01003470.1-marine-metagenome-genome-assembly--contig:-NODE-3470-length-17346-cov-4.794314_pt1 | contig 17346 bp, 19 predicted proteins | sample MGYA00237868_ERZ511482 | MGnify/ENA metagenome assembly ERZ511482 | reverse complement strand
GATGTGCTGCCGTCGGAGGCTCTTATCTTTGCTTTTGCGTTAGAGGGTGCAGCTTTTTTCTGGCTGTGGACTACTGTAAATTTATTGTCAGCGGTTCTTGCCATAGCCGCTTGTGCTTTCTATGTGTTTGTTTACACACTGTGGCTTAAACGAAGCTCAACTCAAAATATTGTGATTGGTGGTGCTGCTGGAGCAGTGCCTGTTCTAATTGGTTGGTCGTCAGTAACTAATTCAGTTAGTTGGTCCGCTATTGTTCTTTTTGCAATAATCTTTTTTTGGACTCCTCCACATTTCTGGGCATTGGCGATTAAATATGAAAGCGACTACTCTGCAGCTTCTGTCCCAATGATGCCAGTAGTTGAAGGACATAAATCTACAGCAGTTCAGATGACTGGGTATGCGGCAATTGTTTGGGCATTAAGCCTGGCTTTTTGGCTAATCGCTGGCATGGGTTGGTTGTATTTGATTACTGCAATGGTGCTAGGCTTTCTGTTTACACAGAAAGCATGGATGTTGGTATTGCAAGACGACCCTGAACGTCAAACAAAATTATCTTTGAAATATTTTACTTTTTCGATTACTCATCTTTCACTGCTATTTTGTGTAATGGCTGCTGATCAGTTAATAGGTTGGGGTGTTACATGACCAATAATGAAAATAAAAAGAATGAAGGCGGTTTAGTTGCCTTTCTTTCAGCTTCTGACCATAAATCTATAGGTCGGTTCCTTATATCAAGTTCTGCTCTCTTATTGTTTGCAGCACTCGTTGGTGCGCTGATAACAGGATATGAAGCTTCCGACATTGCATTGCTTAGTGTTGTAGAAGACTCCGACCAGTTTATGCAACTTTGGGCGGCATCTCGTGAAGCACTGATATTTGCTGCATTAATACCAATGATGGTTGGCGTGGCTGTATATATAGTTCCACTGCAGGTCGGTGTCGAACGCCTTGCATTTGCTCGTGGTAGTGCTGCAGGGTTTTGGGTTTGGCTATTAGGAACTTTCTTATTCATCTCTTCATACCTTTTAAATGGTGGTCCAGGCGGAGGTGTCAGAGATTCAATCATTCTTTGGCTTCTCAGCGTTGCGATGATGCTTATTGGATTAATTTGGATAATGGTATGTGTAGCAGCAACGCTTATAGGTGCTAGAGCTCAAGGAATGTCTATGGATAAAGCTCCCTATTCTTCTTGGAGCTTTTTTGTCTACTGTCTTATAGGAATTCTTGTACTGCCAATAATAATTGGAGAAATTGCAATTTCTTTTGTTCGAGTCAGATATGGCGATTTTCAATTGGCTGATAGTGGCCAATTGATGCCTTTGTCTGCATCTTTAATTAGACCCCCATTTGTTTTTTGGATGGCCATACCAGTTCTCGGTATAGGAGCTGACATCATTGGAGTTCACACAGAGCGTCCTGTTAAAAGCACAAAACTATTTATGATGTTAATTGGATTTGTTGGGTTTCTAGCAGCCTCTTCAGGATTCGCTTTCTTTGCTACCGCAAGAAACTTCGAAATAAATGAAGTAAGTTTAGTTGCTCTAGATCTCATGTTTGTAGCGGTAACTCTTTTAGTAGCTATACCATTTACTAGTTTAATTAGGGGTAAAACAGCTTTGAATCCTGCAATTCTTGGCAGTTTGTTCTCAGGTTTTCTGTTCCTTGCTGCCATATTGATTTCAGTTATTGATAATTTGAGTGGTGTTTGGAATCAGGTTGAAATAAACCCTTTAACTTTGAATTCATTTGATCAAGAAATAGTTAGTAACGATGTTTTAGCCGTGGAGGCAATAATAAACTACGGTGCTGTATTTGCATTAATTGTTGGGTCAGTGATTTTAGCGTTTGTGGCTTCAGCCCACCATTGGTCGGTAAAAATTTGGGGGAGGCAATTAAACAGATCATTAAATTTTGTTTCTGTAGTTGCAGCTTTCATAGGGTCTGGATCTTGGGCAGTAGGTCAAGTTTTAGCCAGCATCGAAAATGATCCGGCAACTGTGTCAGTTGGAGCATTAGACAATAGTTCAACTGTATTCGGTGACTTAGCCGTGGCTGGCTGTTTGCTGCTGGCAGCTTCTGCTTTGCTGCTCGTTGTAAATATGGCTGCGCTTTCTTCTACGAAAGTTACTGGTTCTGCAATCGTTCCATGGAAGGGTCTTACTCTTGAATGGGCTACTGCTTCTCCACCGATAGCGACTAACTTTGCTCAAAAACCGATTGTTTCATCTTCAACACCATTAACCGAAGATGTTTTTGTTGAGCCAGAAATAAATCAAATTGAGAGTGGAAATAACTTGCCTGCTTTAGAAAGAGGTAACTAAATTGTCAGTAGAAGTTACACCATACGAAACAATAAGTGTTGTCCCTGCTAAAGAAACAGGTGACGTCAAAAACTTGTTGGTTATTGCTACTACACTTGTTTCTGCAGCAGTAATTATTGGTTATCTTGCAATGGTTGGATTCTATTTGTCTGAAAGGGCAGATGTATTAGCTAAAGGAGAAATTTGGCTTCCAGAAGGAGTAACAATACCTCTGACTCAACCAAATTACATGGGACTATCAATTGCTTTCTCCTTATTTACAGCTTGGTGGGCGGTTTCAGCCGTTAAAAATAATGACCGTTCAAATGCCTTATTGGCTTACGGCTGTACATTATTGTTTTCATTCGGATTTATAGCTCAAACTTTTTACCTGATATCTTTATTGGAAATGTCAGCATCTGAAAGCAATCAAGCTGTTCTATTGTATTCATTAATTGGTGTTCATCTTGTGCTGACCGTTATTGGTATAGGGCATATACTTGTAGCTGCCATAAGAACGATTGTCGGAGATTTTGAGTCCAAAAATTATGAAGCTGTTACAAGTTCAGCAATTTTTTGGACAGCTGTTGTTATTCTATATTCGGTACTTTGGTACTCGGTCTATATTACTAAGTAGGTATTGATGATAAGTTGGGGAGCTAAATATTTACTTTCAGCAAGCTTGCTGGGGTGGATTCTTGCTATTTCTTACGGTATTGCAACTGGAGGAGACATAGTAGGGGCGATGAGTATGGGGTACAAAGGTGGCGTTGGCGATCACTTTGGTTATACCTTGGCCATGACCTTTGCTTTTTTGTTTTTAATGATTGCGTTAGTTAATTTATTTTCTCGAGAAGGAATTGCAGTAGATAAAAAAGGTGAACATCTTCCAGTTTTAATTTTGCCTAAGTTAGCTCCTACCTATTGGGCACCTGTGACAGGGTTCGCCGTTACTTGTATGATTATCGGTTTGTCATATAGTAGTGCTTTTTTAATTCTGGGGATAGTGCTTCTCTTTGTAGTTCTGATTCAATGGTCTTTGCAAGCTTGGGCTGATGGTCTAAGTCATGATGCAATTACAAATGAAATCGCGAGAAGTAGGGTTTCCTCTAACGTTGATACTCCGATTTTTTCGATTCTTATCGGTGCGTTTGTAGTGCTAGGAATTTCTCGGGTTCTACTAGCAGTTCCAGCGATATATTCAACTGTCGTAGCGTCTGTTGTTGCGACCTTAGTATTTGTTATAAGCGTAGCTTTAGCTAAGTTTGAACCATCAAAAAAAATGATCACTGGCATTGTAGCTTTTGGTGCTGTAGCAGTCTTGGTTGGCGGTATAGTTGCTGCTGGTATAGGAGAACGAGACTTCTCTCATCATGGTGAAAGCCATGAAGTTGGCGCTGAAGGAGTACAAGAATGAGTAAGTCGAACGTTAAGTACCTCTTAGTTGTTGGGTTCACGTTTTTTGTATCATCGTGCGCTGAAGATAAACCTTTAAATACCTTTGAGCCAGAAGGTCCTAAAGCTCAGTCAATTTATGATTTAATGACTCCGCTTGTGTGGGTTATAATGGCAATTATTTTTGTTCTTGTAGTTGGAGGAACAATTTTAATAGCTTTAAAGGGTCGAGTCAGACCTGGAGAGGATCTCGACGATTTACCAGACCAAATTCATGGAAACCTAAAATTAGAATGGGCGTGGACAGCAGCTCCGGCAGTTCTTTTAGCTGCGTTATGTATTCCAATGGTAAACAGTATTTGGGAACTTGAAGAGAAGAACGAAGAATCTGAACTTGACGTGATGGTAATAGGTCAGCAGTGGTGGTGGGAGTACCGTTACGACGTGAATGGTAATGGATTTTTCAGAGATGCAAATGGTGATGGAAAAATCGATGATTTAGACAAAAAACTACCGCTTGATATATCTCTAGACAGAGAAGATGTGGTTTCAGCAACTGAGCTTGTTATCCCTGCTGGTCAACAAATTGATCTTACAATTGCCTCTCGAGATGTTATCCACTCATTTTGGATTCCAAGATTAAATGGTAAACGCGATGCTGTCCCTGGTCGGTTGCATACCTGGTCGGTTGAAGCTGACCAACCTGGTAAGTACACAGGCTGGTGCACAGAATTTTGTGGTTTGTCACATGCTCGTATGAGAATGTCAACTGTTGCGCTTTCTGACGCAGATTTTGCTGCTTGGCTTGAGAATCAGTCACAACTCGCAGAAGTTCCTGAAGATGAAGATGCATTAGCTGGACGAGAAGTGTTTATAGGTCAATGTACAAGCTGTCATGTTATAAATGATGGTTCTGATTCTGATAGATACGACGATGATTTTTACGAGAATGTTCCACTTGATTCAGGAGCTGCTCCAAACTTGACGCATTTTGCTAGCAGGTCAACATTTGCTGGAGGAATTTACAATACATATGTTGGTCCAGTTGGTGACCCTAACGATAATAAACTTGATGTAGCTGATTACTTAAAGCTATCTGAATATGCGAATGATCCAGAGAGTGAATACAGATTTAATACCCCTGAGTTGAAACGCTGGGTTCAAAATGCTTCTTCTCGTAAAGATATGGCTCCAGATGAGCAACAAGGGATGATCTCATTCGAATCGCTTTCCAACGATGATCTTGATGCAGTTGTTGCCTACTTAGAGACTCTGAAGTGAGCATAGGATAGTTTAAGGTAAATTATGGCTAACGAACAAAAATCTGAAACTAAAGAACGTAGCATGTCATACGGTTTTCTTAGCAGACCTCACAATCCAACAGGGTTTGCTGATTGGTTTACAACAGTTGATCACAAAAAGATCGGCATAATGTATGGAGCTTCATCGCTTTTCTTCTTAATAATTGGTGGTGTCGCAGCTTTACTTATCCGTTTGCAGTTAGCAACTCCTAGCGAAACACCAGACGAAAGCTTATTTAGCGGTGATACTTATAACCGTTTATTCACAATGCATGGAACCATAATGGTTTTCTTGGTTGTAATGCCACTAGGTGCTGCCTTTGCTAACTATCTAATCCCACTTATGATTGGCGCTAGGGATGTAGCTTTCCCTAGAATAAACGCTTTTAGTTTCTGGATATTCCTTGTTGGTGGAATAATGCTCAATACCAGCTGGTTCCTAGGCGGTAGCCCAAACGGTGGTTGGTTTAATTATGCGCCAAATACAGGGGTCACGTTTAATCCTGATGTTGGCATTGATTTCTGGAACGTTTCATTACTTATTGTTGGTATTGGTTCTTTAACAGGAGCAATAAATCTAATCACAACGATACTTAATATGCGTGCACCTGGAATGAGTTTATTGCGCATGCCTGTGTTCATATGGATGTCTTTAGTTACACAGTTCTTGTTGTTGTTCGCTATTCCAGTTCTTACTGTTGCTCAGATTCTTTTGATGATGGATCGAACATTTGATGCGAACTTCTTCAACGAAGCACAAGGTGGAGACCCGCTACTATGGCAGCACTTGTTCTGGATATTCGGGCACCCTGAAGTGTATTTGATGATTCTCCCAGCATTCGGTATTATCTCTGAAGTTATCCCAACATTCTCTCGTAAACCAATATTCGGTTACCCATTTATGGTGTTTTCTGGAATAGCAATCGGGTTTATGGGCTGGGGTGTATGGGCTCACCATATGTTTGTTTCAGGTATCGGCCCTCTTTCAGTCACAGCTTTTAGTGTTGCCACAATGTTTATTGCTGTACCAACAGGCGTGAAGATACTTAACTGGATTGCCACGATGTGGGGTGGAAAACTAATCCTGAACACTGCAATGCTTTTCTCAATTGGGTTAGTAACCCAGTTTACTGTTGGTGGATTGTCCGGCGTTTCACACGCTTTTGCTCCATCTGATACACAGCAAACCGACACCTATTATATTGTTGCGCATTTCCATTATGTATTATTTGGTGGCGCTTTATTTGGATTCATGTCTGGTTTCTATTACTGGTGGCCAAAAATATTTGGATACAAGTTGAATGAAAAAATTGGTAAATGGAATTTCTGGTCGATGGTTATTGGCTTTAACATGACATTTGGTCCAATGCATATCCTTGGCTTGCAAGGAATGCCTAGAAGAATGGATTCATACTCTGAAGCCCACGGGTTTACGTTCTGGAACCAGGTAGCATCTGTTGGTTCTCTCATCCTCGGAATCGGTACGATATCGATACTGTTTAATGCTTATAAATCTCATAAAGCTTGGAAAGCTGATGGTTCAGTAGATGTCGGGCCAGATCCTTGGGATGCTCGCACTATCGAGTGGAGTATCCAATCTCCAACTCCTGAACATAACTTTGATGAGACTCCAGTTATAAAATCGCTTGATGACTTTTGGCATAGAAAATTTGCAAAGAACGATTCAGGGAAATTAGAAAGAATTAATCAAGGTGCAGACATTGCACAACCAGGAAATGGTGAAGGCGTTCACTTACCTGCTCCATCTTATTGGCCTTTGGTACTAGCTTTAAGCATGATCCCTGTTGGGTACGGGCTTGTGTTTACGCTCTGGTTAACAATCCCGGGTGCATTTATGGTGATTGTTTCGTTGTTCGGATGGGCTTTAGAACCTGCTGATGACTTAGATCTTGAGCATGGACATGTTGAAATAGAGACAGGAGCAGGCAATGTCTGATGAGACTAAAGAACTTGCAACTCAAAAAAATATTAATCATTCAGATTTAGTCAAAGGTAATAAGACTGAAGATGTTGACCATGGTGAAGACCACCATTCAAGTCTTGGCCTTTCTAATATGAAACTGGCTATGTGGCTGTTTCTTGGTTCTGAATGTTTGTTATTCGGTGCATTGATTTCAACGTACTTATTATCAAAAGAGAATTTTTTAGGAGAGTTAACTGCAGGTAACCCTGAAGTCGTTGACTCTTTATCAAAACTAAAAGAAGTCGATGTAGAAAAATATACAGAAGTCATCGAAACAGGTTCGGTTTTCCCAATTTTTGACATTCCATTTACATCAGCAAGCTCATTTATATTACTAATGAGCTCTTTAACAATGGTACTGGCTCATAAAGCAGTGAGTGAAGGAAACTACAAAAACACTCGAATTTGGTTAGCTTGTACCGCATTGCTAGGGTCAACATTTATCGCAGGCCAAGTTTATGAGTTCACAGTATTCTTTAGAGAAGGAATTTATTTCAACGGTAACTTATTCGGATCAGCTTTCTATACGTTGACTGGCTTTCACGGTGTGCACGTAAGTGGCGGTATTTTGATGCTGTTTGCTTTGTTGGTGACTTCGATGAGAGGCAAACTGAACCAAGATAGAGCTGAAACAGTTGAACTAGTTGGTCTTTATTGGCACTTTGTAGATATAGTTTGGGTGCTAATTTTCACAATTGTATATTTGATCCCGTAAAGGGGGGGCGGGGATCTTTAATAATTATAGATCCCCTCTATTTATCCGCTTCGCTTAGGCGTGCAAGCACGGGCGTGTAAACACGGGCGTGTAAACACGGGCGTGTAAACACGGGCTTTACACATAGGTTTCACGCATTTTTTAAGGAGATTTCTGTTAAAGTTATTAAGTAAAATTAATAATGAACGGTTTAAAATAATTATGTCGTCACAACCAACTCACCAAGATCATAATGATCACGCTCACCCTACCGAGAAACAGTATTGGATAATATTCGTAGTTCTTGCAGTGGTAACGGCTATAGAAGTTGCCTGGTCGTATCTTGGGTTTGAGGGGCCAGCAGAAGTTTTACCACTCATAGCGATGATGGTATTTAAGTTCATACTTGTTGGAGCAATATTTATGCACCTGTATTTTGATGGAAAAGTACCAGGCGGAAAAACATTTACTTATGTATTCGGAGCTGGACTAGTAATAGCATTACTAGTATTTTTTGTTGTATTTGCTACTTTTGAATTCAGAATCTAGTTAGTTAAGAGATACAATTAATTAAATGGACTCTTTAGTGCCTTGGGAAGCTCATCTTGAAGTTTGGGTTCTGATATTTGGTGTAGCTTGCATCGGCTGGTTTATGATTAATGTGCTGCAACCAAAAGCGGTCCAGGCAGGTCATGAGCCTATTAACTTGCGTCAGAAGCTCTTATTCATTCTTGCAAGTGTCTTATTGTGGATTGTTTCAGATTGGCCTGTTCATGAGATAGCTGAACTACAGTTATATTTTGTTCATATGCTGCAGCATCTTATGATTTCGATGATCATACCTGCCCTATTCTTGTTATCGCTTCCAAGGTGGTTATTTGAAACTGTTTTTGATGAAGGGAAGAAAGGTTGGAAGTTTCTTCAAAAAATATCTAGACCGATATTTGCTGGAATAATATTTAACATTTTCACAGTGTTGCTACATTGGCCTTGGCTAGTTCAGTTATCTGCTGACTCTGGTTCTGTTCACTTTGCTTTGCACCTAGTTGTTTTCCTGTCAGGGCTACTAATGTGGATGCCCGTGATAGGTCCAATCAAAGAATGGCAGTTACCTGCGGTAGGTAAATGTATTTATCTATTTGCTATGTCAATTGTCCCAACGGTTCCTGGTGGGTGGCTGGTGTTCGCAGAACAAGTCGTTTACCGACATTACGATACTCCAGAGAGATTGTGGGGCATTAATGCAATTGTTGATCAACAAGCCGCAGGAGTCGTAATGAAGCTAGTCGGAGGCTTCTTTCTTTGGGCGGTAATTGTTACTATCTTCTTTAGGTGGGCGAATTCAGAAATGAAGAACGAAATAAACTCTTGAATTTTATTTCCAGCGGAAAACTTGGATAGCAAAGATTGGGGTGACAACTCCCCAAGCCAGTAATGTCAACCAAGGCCACTGTTGTGATGTTTCGCCAGCAAAACCATTTCGTAAGATTTCTCCCAAGGCTGTAGAAGGCAGGAAGCGGGTGATATCTGCAAGAAGGGTAGGTAGTTTTGATATTTCGAAAATCAACCCGCTAAATAGAAGCAATAAGATATAAATTGAGTTTGCAATTGCGAGCGATGTAAGGCCTTCAAATAAACCTCCGACAATAAATGCCAATGCCGAGAATATTATTAATGCAAGTAGAAGAGCGCCAATTATTTCTGGTTTGAAACTTGGTTCCCAACCTAGATAAACCGCAACTCCAGTGATAATAGAAACTTGAAATGCAAATAATAAGATAGTGACAAGTATCTTTGCAGTTAGAAACTCGTTTGACTTCAATGGTGTCATCGAGAATCTTCTAATCGCTCCAAATGTGCGATCAAAGCCTATCCCTATAGCTAGCCTAACAAATGCAATAGAAAGCAAACCTAAAGTTAGAATTCCAGGCGCTAGAAAATCAATTGGATCATTATCAAACTCAATTACTTCAACTTGAGAGAAAAAAACTAAGAAAAGAACTGGCAGACCGACAACAAGCAGAAGCTGTTCAAAATCTCGGAAAGCGGCTTTAATATCTGACTTTAGTATTGCACCTATTCTAGTGTTCCTACTCATTTGTTAAGGCCTCAGTTTCTGGTTCGTCTTCTTTGACCTCTTGTGTTAAATCGTAGACAACTTCTTTTAATGATTTGGTACCAACTTTTAGGTTCTCTACTTCAGCACCGTAGCTTGCTAACCAACTTGTTAAGAAAGTTAAGGTCTTGCTGTCGGCTTTTCCTTGTAACACGTACTGTCCAGGAGATATCTCTCGACCCCATTTTTGAAGGTCTTTTGCAAGAGTTCCTATAGGCAAACCTGGTTTAGTTCTGAAAGAAACCTCAGCTTTCTTGTGTTTTAATTGTTCAACACTCGCATTTGCAATAAGTTGACCTTCATTCAGAACAACAACTTGGTCGGCAATATTTTCTGCGTCACTATAAATGTGGGTTGTGATAATAACGGCAGCACCGTTTTCTGCTCTTTGACGTACTTTGTCTAATAAATTTATTCTGCTAGTTATATCTAAACCTGCTGTAGGTTCGTCTAAGAAAAGAAGTTCCTTACCTCCACCAAGTGCTATAGCAAGACTTAATCTTTGTTGTTCTCCGCCTGAAAGTTTACGCCATTTTTGTTTTGCAAGGTGATTGAGTCCAACGATTTCTAGAAGTTCATCGGGGTTCTCATCGGAGCCGTAAAGTTTAACAAACAGTTCAACAGATTCACGAGTTGTTAAACCTGTAGGTAAGCCATCTTTTTGTGGCATTACAGCCCATTTGGAAGCTAGGGTGTTTCGATGTTTTATTGGGTTGAGGCCAAGAAGGTTAATTGAACCGGAAAATGGTTTGATCAGCCCAACTAAACAATTCATAATTGTAGTTTTACCGGCACCATTCGGGCCGAGAAGAGCAAGCACTTTGCCACTGTCGGCATTAAAAGTGATACTGTCTAAACCAAATTTTTCGCCAAATGAGACTGTTAAGTCTTCCACTTCGATTGCACCCATTACTAATACTTTACAAGAAATATCATGATGTTTTACGTCTGGTATGTTTAGCTTGTGTATCGAAATATCGGTAGATTTTAAAAGATGTTCTACATGTAGCTTGTTTTAGGCACGTCTAAATCTTTAGCGAGTGACTATCAATATGTTTCAAGAACTGTTTTTGAAAGTTTCGAATGCATAAATACCTAGTGCTTTTGGCCTATACAGATATGATCGTTATGTGGATTTATCTAGTTTAAGAGTTGAATACGAAACAAAAGGGCTATCCGAAATAGATTGTGATTCGAATCCAATAATTCAATTTGGAAAATGGATCAAACAAGCAATAGATGCTGAATTAATAGAACCAAACGCAATGATACTTTCTACCGTCGATTTACAAAATCAGCCAAGGTCTAGACACGTGTTGTTAAAAAAATTTGACGATAATGGTTTCCTTTTCTATACCAATTTTAGAAGTGATAAATCAATCCATATACAAAGTAACCCTAAAGTTGCATTAACATTTTCATGGCTTGGGCTTCACCGTCAAGTAAATATAACTGGAAATGTTATTGAAGGAGAGCCCTCAGAGGCTGACCGATATTGGCAAACCAGAAGTAGGGATTCTCAGCTTGGTTCTGCAGTATCAAAACAAAGTAAACGACTATCTTCTAGAGAAGAATTGGAATTGTCTTATGCTTCTTTAAGTAAAGAATTAGATTCTAAACAAGTCGCAAGGCCGGCGCATTGGGGCGGTTGGCTGGTAGTCCCAGAAACAATTGAGTTCTGGCAGGGTAGAGCAAATAGGCTTCACGATCGAATCAAATATGAACACACTGATGAAGATTGGATCATAGAACGTCTTTGGCCTTGAATATATATTGGGCTCTTTGCCAGTAGGAAGAACTATGCGTTTACCAATGTTTCTTTAGATCTACTTAAATAGCCGAGAACCAATAAGGTTACATTTAGTAAAATAAACAATATTCCTAATACAGCTGCTCTGCTAAGATCAGCAAACATTTCATCATCCAGCCAGTTACGAATATCTGCTTCCCAGTTTTGTTGGTACTTTATTGGACCCTTTGCTCTGTTTACCGGATCTAAAGACCACCATCCATACCAAGCTAAATAAAGTCCAGCTGGTATGAGAATTATCCCTGTAATAAGGTTCATCTTAGTCATAATTTTTCTAAAGAAATTCACCATAGCTGTTCTACCAGTAGCTACGGCAAGAGTAAGTGTTGTTAGCGCTACTACCATTCCTATTGCGAAAGAAATAATTAGACCCAATCGTTGTGTTAGCCCGTCTTCACCTATTGGAGCTGTAAGCCCAACAATGACAACCGGCAAAGAACACCCAAGTGCAGCTGTTGCGTAAGAAACACCGTACAAAAAGATACCCCAGAAAGTTTTACCGTTATTATCGCTTGAAAACTTAGGAAGTTTTAGGGCCAAATTGTAACCAGAAACCATAGCAAGCCCCAAGATAGTAAGCACTACTCCTAAGCCAATGCTTAACCAATAACTAAAATCTCCTAACCAGGCATTTGCCCCAGTGAAAGCAAGGCCAATTGGTAAAAAAACTGCGAGTAGCCCTGCTGACATTATAAAGCTAACTATTTGAGCTCTGGAAACTGATTGTAGAATGTTTGGCTTAGTATCTTCTTGGCTATTCTCTAGATTCAAGAAAAGACCAATATAGCTTGGAAGCAATGCAAAGCTGCACGGATTTAAAAGCAGAAGCATTCCAGCGGCTAAAGCGGTTGGACTAAATAGATCACCCATCAAACTCAACTCCAAAATGGTTATTTATCATTATTTTTAGGGCAGCGTCATCAAGGACTCCACTGAATTTTTGTTTTATTTCACCATCTGTATCGATTAGGACAGTCATTGGGAGACCGTTCCCATTTAGTGCATTGAAAGTTTCTTTAAATGGTTGAAACCCGGTTTCAAAAGTTATCGCAGTTTCTTCATCAAACGCTCGCCAAGTTTGTTCAGAAATGTCTTGATTAAGGCCGATAAAGGTAACTTCGTCTTTCACCTGTAAATGAACGTTTTCAAAATCTGGTAATTCAGCTTTACACGGAGCGCAAGTAGAAGCATAGAAGTTGACTACTAAGGGTTTATCCAACTTGTCGTTTAAAGATGATTCGGAGTTGTCTTTTAAAAGGAATACACTTTTGCCAATGTCATTGGATTTGATGTTAGTAGACGAAGCAGAATTAGGCCAAATGATTGCAACAAAAAAGAATAGCCCAATCAATCCAAGCACAGAATATGATATGAACCGGATCCTATTCGAAGACCCTTCAACATTTTGGTTTAGTTCAGTATCTGCAAGGTCATCGGAAGCTCGCATGTTATCCATATCCATTATCCTAAAGAACACATCGGCAAGTTGATTCATTCCCTCAAATTATTTTAAAATTGTATACTGGCTATTTCCTACCTAAATATTCAATTTAGGCGATCAATGCCAATAAAGATTCCGGGATTGGTACCTGTTCAACATTGCTAGTCTCAGTGTTTTTAGGTCGGCCTCTTTGCCGTTTCTTAGCAACAATTTTTCCTTTTATAAACAGTTGCCCGCCCCAAACTCCGTAGTCCTCACCTCGAGTTATAGCGCCTTCTAAACATTGATATTGCATCTGGCATTCCAAACAGAATTTTTTAGCAGCATCTATTGTTTCGTTATCTTCGCTGAAGAAAATTTCAGTTGCATCAGGAATTTTTGAACAGGCAGCAATTAAATCAGTTTGGATGTTATCTTCAATTTCTTTTTCTAATAATATATTCATAGTTTTTCTCTTTTTAGTTCTTGATTCCAGCAACTAAAAAAGCCACCGGATTTTGTTTGTCCAGTGGCTCGGTAGGTAATTCTCTTTTAAGAATGTAACTAGTCGGGATCAACCCCTGGATTTAAATATGAGCGCCCCGTAATAAACTGGGAAGTCTCTGAGTTATTCTCTGTATGCTCTGGTGACTGTGCCAGCCAAAAACATTCTGAAATAGCTTTATCATCTATATAAGCTGGGCCATCGCCAATTGCAGAAAAAATTCCACCTTGTAAAATCATGGAGCCAAGGCCGTTACATAGCATTGAGTCAGAAAGATCAAATGCAGATTTTTTTTGTTGTGTGACGATATGCATGTCAAATTTCCTTTGAGTACCCAATAAATGTATCAACAATTTGTTGAGACAACACTATGGTTACTCCAGTAATCAGGTAATCGTATATTTAGATCATTGTCAAACTAATTACATTTCTATTACAACGAGAGATTTAAGATATAGTCAAAAGTTGTGAAAGATCAAATTTCATTCGAAACAACGTTAGCTCCATACTCAGGCAAAGGCCGTATTTTTGAAGGTGTTAAAAAAGTTAAATTAGGTGATGCAAGTCCATCAAAAAGGCTTCGGCTAGATTCATTAATCACAATGGCTCAGGACTTCTCTGATGAAGACACCTATAACGCAGGTTTAAAATCATCTGCGATGTGGGTTGCGAGGTCTATAATGGTTGAAGTTGGTAAACACGGAGAGCTATTTGAGGAGCTTAGTTTAAAAACCTTTTGCTCTGGTTTAGGTAGTCGTTGGGCCGAAAGAAGAATATCAATATCAGGTTCCTTGGGGGCATGTTACGAGATTTCTACGATCTGGGTCTGCCTTGATCCAAATACAAGAAAACCTATTTTGTTAGACAATAACTTTCTTGATCTGTATTCTGAAGCCGCGTCTGATAGGAAAATAAAAGCAAGCATTAGATCTAAAAGACCAACAGATTTTGACAAAACATTTCTTCAAAATGACAAATGGGTTCTAAGAAAGTCAGATTTTGATGTGATGAGTCATGTCAACAATGCTTCATACTGGACAGTTATAGAAGATAAATGCGATGTTGATAAAATTGAGTTACCTATGAGAGCTCAGGTTGTCTATGGTGGCGGAGTTCCAATATCTGAATACGTACATATATCTAGTCTAAATGAATCAGATTTTGGCTACTTATGGTGGATAGTTGATCAAAAAGTAGCTGCATCAGCCGAAATTAGTCAATAGGCTAGATCTAGATCTCTTAACAAAGCCATAACATAGCTTATATATACTCATAATATAAGGCGACGATAGTGAATGTATCAATTCAACTAAAGGAGATTTCCAAAATGGAAACCAATAAAAATACATCAAAGATCAAAAAATATGGACTTGGCGCCGGCGCTATCTGTGGAGCTGTTGCATTAGGTGCAGCATTTGGGCCATCTATCGCTTCTGCTGAAGAATCAGATAAGACTGATGATTCAAAGACTGAAGAATCTACAAGTGAGAAAAAAGGAAAACGAGGTCACAGAAACTCTGAGACGCTAACAGAGCTCGGTTTAACTTCTGAAGTAATTAAAGAAGGACGCGAAGCTGATAAGTCTTTAGCAGAAATTGCAGCTGAAGCTGACATCAGCGAAGCTGAGCTTGTATCAGCTCTTGTTGATTCTGCTATGGAAAGAATAGTAGAACGAGGCAAAGATGTTACTGAAGAAGAATTAACTGAGAAAATTGAAGAAAAAGTTAACACAGTTCCAAGCGAACGACCTGAAAATGAGTCAGGTCACAAAAAAGGAAAAGCTATTTTAAAAAATCTTAGTGACGAAGACTTAGAGGCTTTGAAAGCAGCTAAAGAAAGCGGTGACACAGAGGCAGCTGAAGCAATTTTTTCTGAAAGCATAGATAATGCTGTTAGCGAAGGAACAATCACTGAGGAACGTGCAGATGCTATAAAAGAGAAAATGTCTAATCGTGGTGAACGTGGTGAACGTGGTGAACGTGGTGAAAGTGGTGACAAAAACTCAGAAAAGTCTGACGCATAATTATAATGTAATTTAACATTTAAAGTGGCTCTCTGGCATAATGTCAGGAGCCGCTTTGTTTAGAGTTCTAAATGCTAAGCATCTCAAACAACACGTTATTAGCAGGAGTCAGTCCCTGAATCTACTAAGCCGCCAACGCTGCCGACCCTAACAAATTCCCACTCATAGTTATCTGGAGCTAGATTAAATTTCAAATAGCCTCTAGTGTCAGTATTGCGAACCTCAGATCCAGAGAGTGCGGGTTCTAAAAATTCTTGTCCTAAAGGTGCGCCACCAATTCCAGCAGTAAAATTACGGATCCCGTTCTCTGCGTCAACGTTCCCCTGTGCATCTAACCTTGCAAATCTTTCATAATGGTGTGAGTTTCCTACAACTAATACATCAGTCCCATTGTCTTGTAGAAGCTGATACATTGCTTCAAGCCTTGGGAAACCCTGATAGTTGGGTGATGAAGTAAATCTTGGTTGATGCCAGAAAGCAATCTTGCATGCTTTATCAGAACTCGTGAGCTGTTTTTCTAACCATTGATACTGAGGAGAGTTCTCATCACATCCACCAATAGCCGGACACTGTGAATTTAACCCAATTACTTGCCAAGCTTCAAGGTCAAAACTAAACCAGCCCTCTCCTCTTTCGCCGCCTTTTTCTCCTAAAGCGTCGAAGAAAGGATCCGCACTGCCTGTTTTGTATTCATTATCTCCAGGTACAGCCCAAAGTCGATCTTTCATAGAGCTAAACAATGGAGTAAAACAGTTTTTGAAGTCTTCGGTTGAACCAGTTGGGTAGGCGAGATCTCCGGCGATAACTATAGTTCCGTCTGTGTTTTCAAGAGCTTTTGCTACTTGTGATGCAGGTTCACGGCAGTCTCCAGTATCTGCAATAGCAAGTAGGGTAGCGTTGCTAAAACTCTTGGTTGTCTCATTTTCTATTACTTGCGTATCCAAAGTGTTATTGGTTTCAGAACCCGTGCAAGACGTTAAAAGAATAATAGTGAAAAGTGCTAAGAAATTTTTATACATAAGCCCAACTTAAATAGAATGTTATTATAACTATTCAGTTGAGATTTTAGGGCCATTTTTATCAGTGAAAAAACCGTCTCTGTAATACTGAAGCTCTTTGATGCTTTCAGAAATATCAGCAAGGGCTCGATGATCAGCGCCTTTACTCGGAGCGTTTTTTATAATGTCTGGGTACCAACGTCGAGCTAGTTCTTTTAAAGTTGATACGTCCACAGATCTGTAATGCAAAAATTCTTCTACATTGTTCATGTATACAGAAAGAAATCTTCTGTCCATTCCGATCGAATTTCCACAAAGTGGGACTGTTCTAGCCTTGTCTATATGTTGTTTCAAAAAATTTAATGTTTCGGTTTGTGCTTGCTCAATAGTTACATCAGACTTCTTGATTGCTTCTAATAATCCGGATTTAGTGTGCATCTCAACTACAACATCATCCATCAAATCAAGTTGGTCTTGAGTAGCGCCAATAACTAAATTAGGCCCTTCAGCAATGATGTTCAGTTCATCATCAGTTAATAATGTCGCAATCTCAACGATTGTATGTTTTGCTGGGTCAAGCCCAGTCATCTCTAAATCCATCCAAGCTAACAAGATAATTATCCTAACTGCTTTTTATACTGATTGCTTTGTCCATATTTATTTATCAGTTTGATAGTTATTCAGAATGGTCTTGCTCGTTCCACTCGAACCTTTAACAAACTTGGTCTTCAAAAAAACGGCTGTTTGTGCTATAATATGTAGGGTATGGTCGCTTTAAATGAAACACCTTTAACTGTTGA
>ENA-ORXT01003468-ORXT01003468.1-marine-metagenome-genome-assembly--contig:-NODE-3468-length-17352-cov-8.798784_pt1 | contig 17352 bp, 23 predicted proteins | sample MGYA00237868_ERZ511482 | MGnify/ENA metagenome assembly ERZ511482 | reverse complement strand
TCGGCGGCGGCAGCGGGGGCGGCATGGGCGGCGGGGGCCGGAGCGGGGGCGGGGGCGGTGGTGGTGGCGGTGGCCGCAGGGTGCCGGGCCGGGGCATGGCGATGCCAGGCCGCGCGTGGCAGCAGACACGTCGCATTACCGAGGCCGTTCCTCATCGCCAATGTAAGGAACTGAATCTGCCAATGAGCGGCATGCGCCCGGCCTACATTGAAGGGTACCGCCTTCAATATAGGCAGCCATTACCTCACTTGCCTCGGGACGCCACGACGTTCGGTGGCGCAAAGCTGACAGCGGAGCAACGGATGTGTGGGGCGCAGCAGCCACGGATCTGTGGGAAGCGGAAGCCTCAGGTTCGCCGGTCACGTGTGGGCCCCACATGTCGGGAAGCGCGACGTGGAGCACGGCTGACGGTCAACGCGCCTCTCAGCTGTCAGGCAATGGCTGTCTAACTGCAAAATCAAATTTTCGAAGAAGTTCCCAGTCCGGTGTTCGTCTGTCGCAGCTTTCGATGAAGTGTTCAGGCCAGCGTATTGCATGAACGTGCTTTCAGTACAGAAGATGCACCCTGAAGACGGACCCCGCGAATTGTGAGCAGCGGGAGATTCAGTCTGCCGCGAGTTTTGTGGAGACTGCAGCGGCAGGGTTGCAAGTTTACGGTGTAATCATCCGCTGAAGATTTCAATTCAGTATAATCATAGACAGGCTGACAGTGTAGTTATAGTAAGAATTTGTGAAAGACATATTTCATCCACGCTCCAAGCGTATGAAAAGTATTCCGACCGTTTAGCCTGGCAATCTACCGGCTCTCCTATGCACGTCTGCACAAGCTCCTCTACATCTACTACAACTAGAGGGCATTGCCCAATGTCGATGTGACGGCCGGGCTGGCTGTGACGGATAGCACAGCTGGGAGCTCTGGTGCAGGCGGGAGGACGAAGCCGTGTGGGGGTGTGGATGACGGGACGGAGCTGGAGGGCGACCTGGGGGAGCCGTCTTTGCGTGAGCCGGGGCTCCTTTTTGCGCAACAGACGGAGGACGAGGAAGGGCCGATCGAGGGGGACGGTGGTGGGACGCAGCAGTCGAGCGCATAGTGGGGGCGGGCACGTGGGCCGCCCAGGAGGTGCACTGGCGCGAAGCGCCCGTGCCGAGTTTCAATTACAGCTCTTAAACACAACTGTACATCAGTTAGTGGGAAGCAACTACCAACACGTGGTGCACACGTTGCATAATTATAGTCTGCTCATCCGTGGTTTGGATTAATACAGTGAAAGTTTTAGCTGTATTAATCTGACTATAATTATCCCCGCTCAACCCTGTGCAGCGGTCCGGTGACACAAGTTGTCGTCGACGTGCACATCATATTGCTGTTTTCTGAAATTTGGTCGATGCGAACAAGAACAACAACGCCAGAAACGGCCGCCTCAGCCAATGTGCGCGCCAGAAAAATGACGTGAACCAATCAGATCACGTTCGGGCCCAGTCCTGTTCCTGCTCGAGTCGGCCTAAATGGAGAAAACAGCAATATGGGAGCTGCAGTCACCTGATGCCCCCTTCGCTTCTATGGTGCTCTTCTACAATGTGCCCACGCATACTTGTGCATGTTTGTTTACGAGTTGTGTCGCGAGATGGAATGCCCCCGTGACAACCCTCTGAGCGCATGTCTCACGGCGGAACTGCAGACCAAACAGACGATCGTGAGTCACGAAACGGCTGCTCGACGGCACCGGTCCGGAACTGTCGGCATATCAGTTGGCCCGCACTGGCAGACTGCGGTTGCCGGGGGACCAGACGATTTCCAAGTAGCCCACACAAGTATGGTTTTCACAGTGAGGTGAAACGGGTGGGCGATGTAGTCGCGGAGGGGCTCTAGTACAGGCATGGTTGTTAGTGCACCCCCCGGGATGGGCGCGCGGAGAGACCTGGCAATTCAGTTCTCATGTGCGGGCAGGCTCGGGGCCGAAACATGTGGGCGATGTATTCGAGCAGGGGGCTACCGCTCATATCTCTCTGGTGCAAGTGATTGGCCGCTCATTGTGGACCGACCACAGGGGCCCGCAAACATGTGCCCGGGCCAATGGATTCCAGGAACCTAGTCGATCGGTTCTGATGTCACGACCGAATCTACAGCAATACTGTCAGGTTCTCGAGCGGGCGTGCCAAGTCTCTAGTGCTCTCGAGCGCCACCACGACGGCCGTTGATTCGCTCGACCCCCGGCTGCGATGCAATCTCATTTTGCACCAACCAGCTCGTCACGACGTGGCCGAATCCGTCGAGACACTGGCTGCGCCGTCGCTTCTTTGTTTTCTAAGTTGAAGTGGCGGCTGCTGCTGCCTGTAGTGGTCTCTCCCTTCAAAGCCGACGGGGCAGGACCCCGTCATAAAACCCAGCACAGGATGTGGAGCGACACAAAGGAGAAAGAACACGAACGCCTGGATCACAGGGCGCGAAGCGCACCAGAACGCCAGAACTACCGCAAACGCAACGCTGATTTATTCATGGAAGCAAGCCGACCCAGAAGCACACACTCATATACCCTCAGAGGACGCACGGCGCGCAAAAAACCCGACCCAGGAAAAGACGGTCTTCGGGGGACCGGTGCCCGACGGTCCACGGTCCCTGACGCGGGGTCCTGGCTGGCCCCTGCCACGGATCAAGGGACCCCCTTCCACTGGAGGAGAGATCTGGCCCCTGGACTTAAGTCAGCTTGGACTGAAGTAGCCCAATAGATCTCCAGGGACTTTTTCCAAGATTTTCAATTCTTCGATCGAAGTCCTCGTGGGATATCGACCGTTGCCGAGATCTAATCTCGCCCCCGGGATTTGCCCCGGTCAGAGCAGCTTCCACAAGCTTCTCGGCCCCTCTAGGGGGCCCGGATCGAGGGGTCGCGTGTCCTATCGTCCGTGTCAGGGCCCCCCCTTCGGGGTCCGATGGGGTGTCCCTCCCCCTGTTCGGGAGAGGGATGTGAGCCTCGGGTGCGGCCCTAAGCCCCACCTGGCATGCGCCCCAAGGGGGCGCCACACACCGCTCCCTCTGGGTGGCGTTACGTGTGTGCTCGCGGCCCCTCCCCCGGCCCATACGGGGGGGATCACGTCATCAGAGGACAGGGGGTTTCCCCCACACTGCCGCTTTGTCGCGGCGGCGGCCGTAATATTCCGTCCAACTTCGCCCTCCACGGGACAATTGGCTACCTCGGGCAGCGGCGGGGAACGGCGGTGGGGAAAACGACGTCATGGTCGGCGCAGTGGCCGCCACCGCCATCAGCACCGCCACCACAGCGGTGGTTGCGGTGGCCGCGTGCGAGGCGACGTTGCGCGTCACGCAGCTTGCAGCCTCGTGCTGGCGGCGGTGGCAATGGACCTCGTCCGACGACGAGTTTGCGTTTGCACGTGAGTCGGCCGGCGGCCGCAGCAGCGGCTGCGTTGGCCGGCTGCGGTGGATGTGGCCACGGCCAGGCCGGCAGTGGCCGCTTTGTAATCCCGTGCAGGTGCAGGCGGTGGTTGTTGTGTTGGCCCTTTCAGGTGGCACCGGAGCGCCGCCGCACGGGCGCGGCAGTCGTTGAAGTTTCCCGCCTCCCAGGGAGCGCCGCAGTGACGCTCAGAGTGGAGAGGAGGCGAACGGAGGGCGGCGCGACAAGACGCTGGTGGGGGCTAGCCGATGTACGGCGGCTGTGATGGCGGCGCCTGTGTCGGCCGGCGGCGGTGGAGGTGTGGAGGTGGGCGACGGGGGGCGAGGCCGCAAGCCGGGGGTGGTGATGGGTGGGTAGACGGCGGCGGCGGTGGCGGCGGCTGCGTTGGCCGGCGGCGGTGGAGGTGTGGAGGTGGGCAACGGGGGGCGATGCCGAAACCTGGTGGTGTGGACGAGTAGGTAGACTGCGGCGAGGTGGCCATGCCTGTGTCGGCCAGCGGCTGTGGAGGTGTGGAGTCGGGCGCCGGGGGGCGAGGCCGCAACCTGGGGGCGGGGACGAGTGGGTGGACGGCGGAGGCGGTCGCGGCGGCTCTGTCTGCCGGCGGCAGTGGAGGTGTGGAGGCAGGCGGCGGGCGGCGAGGCCGCAAGCCGGGGGTAGGGAAGCGTGCGTAGACGGCGGCGGGGATGGCGGCGGCTATGCCGGCCGGCGGCTGTGGAGGTTTGGAGGGGAGCGGCGGGGGGCGAGGCCGCAAGCTGGGGGTGCGGACAAGTGCCTGGACGGCGGCGGCGGTCGCGGTGGGTACGTCGGCCGGCGGCGGTGGAGGTGTGGAGGCGGGCGGCGGGCGGCGAGGCCGCAAGCCGGGGGTGGGGACGAGTGCGTCGACGGCGGCCGGGGTGGCGGCGACTATGTCGGCTGGCGGCAGTGGAGGTGTGGAGGTGTGCGCCGGGGGTCGAGGCCGCAAGCTGGGGGTGGGGACGAGTGGGTGGACGGCGGCGGCGGTGGCCGTGCCTGTGTCGGAAGGCGGCGTTCGAGGTGTGGAGGTGGACGGCGGGTCGCGAGCCGGCCGGCTGGACGGCACGGGCGGTGGCGGTTGCTAGGTGCGTCGGCGGGAAGCCGCGGCCGCGAACAACGTACCGTGAGGGACGGCCATAGTAGGCGGCGCCACGGCCGGTATGGACGCCATGCCCGCCATCTTCGGCGCTGTGTCTCTTTCCCAAGCGGAGTTTTCTTGGGCAGCACTTCTGGCGGTAGTATCACAGTCGGCCAACAGTGATGGTTGCGGAATGGCGAAGGTGTCGGAGACGCCCGTCGCAGAGCAGAATCGAGTAGCTCGGTGCAGTGGGGAGAGATGGACCCGCGGGCGACCAGGTGAGGCGCGTTGGTTGCAGAAGGCGCTAAAAATGGACCACTGTGTTGCTCGAGAAAGGAACAACAGCAGCCTTTTGTCCAACTTCTATCATGACAATCCAGTGAAGCACACCCCCATCAAAGCAACGCGGCAATATTGTTTGAAACACGGAAAAACTGGCCAGCGATTTGCGCATGCGTCAGCATTGCTGTGGCAGTCGCCATCAGGCGCATCGGCTTGGTCATGCACCTGTGGTTAAGGTAAACGAGGTCGCGGACATTGCGCTTCAGCTCGTTGAAGACGCCTTCGATGTGCTGCAGGTTGGGGGAGTAGCCAGGAAGCCGCACGAAATACATGCCGCTGGCCTGCATAAATGCATCGCCTGCCGCATCGTGGATGCCGGCTTTGTCATACAGGATGACGCATGCGTCTGGTTAAAGCTCCCAAGGCAATCCGGGCACGTACGTGTTCATATGGTCTCGAAGACAGTGTAGGAACAAACGGCAGTCGTCAGACGTCTGTGCACCGCCCAGGATGACCGTCGTGCTCCAGAAAACGCCGTGAGACAGCGACACCGCCATCATGGTGCTTATGCGTGGGACCGGCCGGGTGTCGCGGTCAAACAAGCGACGGGGAACCCCTTTGACGCTGCGGCCATACGGTCGGTACATGTCCGAGCCTGCCGTCTGGGTCTCATCGACGGATATCAGGCACCGCATTGGAATGGCGTTGATCGCCACTGCAAACGCCCGCTGCGCCTTCTCCGACCGCTCCGAGTAGAGCCGCTCCACCCGCTTCCTCGTGACATTGTTGGCGCGCAGCACGCGGTAGACTGTGGCCGTGCTGACGTAGCGGTGGTCGTTGGCGGGGTAGTCGATGCTAAGGGCGACAAACAAGTTGGAGTGGTCTTTCAGGAACGCGGCCGGCTCGCGCTGCAACAGCGACAGGATGGCGTGGGTGAGTTTCGGGTTGCGCATAGCGGCGTCCTCGTGGGCACTGGGTTCAGCCAAACCGTCCCGTTGTCTCGAACGTTCTTCATCCACCGCCGCATCGACCGCTCGGAGCACCCCATGATGCCGCGCACCTCCTCCGGCGAGTAGTCCTCATCCAGCAAGCCGAGGACATGTTATCGGGTCTCCTCGGAGAACATGGTGGCGGGACGCCGCAAACGCAGCGACACCCGCAGTGGCGAGGCTGGCGACAAGGGAGCGTGGACCAGCATGCACAACGGTCTCCACTTGGCCGTCCGCACCGGCGGCGCCCGACTGCACACGATAAATCGTGATTCGTCGGCCGTGGCGGCCGATCCCCCGATCTTAGCCGGTGAGCGGCTGCATTTGGCTGAAGCTGACCCACGGACGGTGCATGTGCGCGAGCCCACAATCGCAAGGGTTGCCTGGCGGCAACAGGTGCGACTATCTGATTGGAGGCGGGCGGGCCATCGCCGTGTCTGAGCCGCACAGGGTCCCGGCTGGGGCGGAAGCGCGGGCGGCGCTTCCCAAAAATCATGATTCGCCTGTGGTGGCGGCTCGTATGGTCACCCGATCTGAGCCGGTCAGCGGCTCCGATTGGCCGAACATCCGATCCGAGCCGGTTAGCGACTCCGATTGGCGGAACCATTCGGGTGGCGCTTGTGTGCCCACCCACAAGTGCAGGGATCACCTGGCGGCATCTGGTGCGATCACCCAGTGCGAGGTCGGCGGGTGCTTCCACTGGTCAGACAGCGCCGGCGGCGCTTCGGGGGCCACCCAGCTCACAGGCATGGTGCCGCAAGGAATTGCAGGGGGCTCGCGCACAATCTCACTGCCAGGTGTTGTGTCATGCCATCTGCAGCGCAGGACACGAGGCCAAGAGTTTGTTGTTCGCGGCAGGCGCCAGAAAGAGGCTGTTGGCCGACAGAGAATGGGCTGCAGTGTGAGACGTCATGCATGCAGCAATTGTCCTTACTTTACGCATGAAGCGCGTAACAAACAAAGTGGACCACCTTTGCAGAAAAAAGGAGCGATTTCGATGGACTTCAATGAACGAAAACCCTGGAAATGAAGTACGCAGAGCATGAAGCATTCTGCCTCCTGTCACGGTGGACGGTGACCACACTTCTTGTCATGCAAGCAAGACTTTGCCTACAAGAGGAGGTTGTCATGTCTCGTTTCAGGTCCTTCAGAAACGAACACTGTCTTTCACAGGGTGCTACATCCCGCGAAATTCGGTTTGATGCGAAGTAAGTGCCCAACAGTCGCGACAGCACATTCCTATCTTGCAGTGGGCCGATTCATGACCTTGTTGGGTCGGGTCGTGATTGTCTCCCTGGGAAGAAATATATTCGCAATCTCACCGCATGCATTTTGCACCGTATCTCCGATGATCACGAATGCTGTCCTCTCGTTCGTGAGCAAGAATGCTCCCCGCCAGCCTGCGTCACACACCAGACCCGTACCTGCCACCCGACCCACCGACGTGCTCGCCGTCGTGCGCACCTGCCACCCGACCTACCGACGTGGCCGCCGTGGTGCCCACCCGCCACCCGACCCACCGACGTGGCCGCCGTGGTGCCCACCCGCCACCCGACCCACCGACGTGGCCGCCGTCGTGCCCACCCGCCACCCGACCCACCAACGTGGTCGCCGTCGTGCCCACCCACCACCCGACCCACCGACGTGGCCGCCGTCGTGCCCACCCGCCACCCGACCCACCGACGTGGTCGCCGTCGTGCGCACCTGCCACCCGACCCACTGACGTGGGCGACGTCGGGCCCATCCGCGACCCGACCCACCGACGTGGCCACCGTCGTGCCCACCCGCCACCGGACCTACCGACGTGGCCGCCGTCGTGCCCATCCGCCACCCGACCCAACGACGTGGTCGCCCTCGTTGCTGTGCCCCTCCCTTCTCACCGATGGTGTCGGCGTTGTCATTGTCGGGACGCAAGTCGCGGGCACAGTATCAGCGAGATTCGATGCCCTGTGTACACCTGTCTGTGTGCCGCAGTGACGGCCAGCAGGCGCCAGGAAGCTGCGGCCGGGTGAGAGCAGTGGATTGAATGCCGCTGGGCGGGATGTACGTCATAGATGCGCGTGCCTTCATGAGCTGCGATCTGACACGGTGTCATAGGATCGTCGTTGGTGCCCTGTGCCATCTTTCTCACTATTTTCCGGTAGGGGCAGCTAAGTGGTGGCATCGGCCTGGCAGCAGATGCAGTATCAACATGAATAGACCAAGTACGTTTTTGCTGCTGTCAACCGAGGGGACGTGATGTACGTTAGCGTCTTATAGTGTGTGGTTCTGAGGGAGTTGTGGTCATCGTCGCTTGTGTGCTGGAACGTATACTCATTGAGGGGGATTGAGTCACACGGTAAACGAACATCTGCTCTTACGACATGTGTGCAAACCGTGGTACTCTGATGTCGAAATGCGTGGGCCGCGGCGAAGGGGCGGCGGCAGCAGTACGTTGGCTTCCCAGTGCACGCAGTTCGAAGCGAACCGCCGTTCGCCATTGGGCCCCGCTCCACGTGCGTGGAGAGTTCAGGCTGCCCGTGTACTGGCCTGCCTCCTCTCCGCCTGCAGGGGCTTCTTCCGGTCCGCGTACGCCACTGAATGTCAGAGCACTCATGCGCAGAGCACGCCTGATTTCGCAGTCTCCACCACTGCGGCTGTCATGGAGTTTGGTGCATGAAACGACAGAGTCTGGTTCACCACTGACCGATTTGGGGGCGTGTCTTCACGAAGGCCACCGTCTTCACACGATGATAAGAGGGCCCTCAACGAATCGAAGAAAAGGGCTTTCGTGCACCGGCGCGCTATATTCTCTGTTTCTCTGTCCATGGTCGTATTGATGAGCTCCTCAAGTGCTTGGCCCGCCCGCCGGCGCCTCCGTGGCACTGAGCGGGCCACAGGCGGGTAGCGATGGCACCTCCTCATACAAATATATATTCCCCTACCGTCGGGGGGTCATCGCTAACGACCGCAGACGCATCCCGCGTAGTCACGTATGGAGCCTAAAGCGCGGAAGCGGCCCCCGCCTTCGCAGCGCTCATGCCGGCACCAAATGCCTAACGAGTCGAACGCGTCGGAGGCGTTCCGGCGTAGCCCCGCGATAGGTCTATGCTTGAAATGTCACAGGCCGGTTCTCCGTGATTCTCTTCGTCGCGGCCATCGTGTGCACCCCCGGGATGCAGCCGTCAAACTCTGCGGTTGTGGACGAGGCGAGCATGCACGAAAAAGTCAAGAACTAGAGCGAAAGAGGAGCGCGCAGAAAAGAGGGGCTAGACAAGAACAACTGTGACAGCCAAGGGGGGACAGCAAAGCATGCATGCCGGCCCACGTACGCAGGAGAGTGCCCGACACGCATATCCAGGCATACCCGGTCACGGGCACGTTCGCCAACGTACCATGGATGGCCGGGTTCAGCACAAGAGGGGACAGCGGCGGCGCACGATGACCACAGCGGCTGTACCGTCCGATACGGCGGCGATCGTCGGTTGCGGCCTGCTGCGGGCGTTTCCGGTAATAGACCAGGTCGAGTGGATCGCACAACCGCCGCCTGCCGGCGCCAACGTGCTCAGTCGGTGGCCCGGTTGGAGATGTCGGATCGACTGCGGACGCTGTCAACTTGCACGCAGAACGAGATCAATGAAGAGCACTCCAGACCGCAAAGGCGCGCCAGACAGCCGACACTGGCCTTTTGCAGCGTTGGGTACGACGGAAGCCCTTGAAGATGCCATTCAGTGCATCGAAAGCACTTGAAACGCCTCAAAAGCGTACATTCGCTGCTTGTGGCCCCTCACTATCTTGAACAGGTCAACAGATTCCAACGCGCAGAATTTAGGACACGGACTTGAATGTACGGCGCGACTGCCTGGACTGGTGCCTGCTGACCATCTCCGCCGATAGAACGGGCACCAACTTGTGTGTGTGGACTGCATGCCCTCGATCGCGGCCCGAGATGTCCAGCACAGGGCGGGGGGTCACTGTTGCCGTTGTGCCTGCGCGTCCCGGCCACATGTGCTGGAGCAGCAGCGGCAGACAGAGAAAACCGCGGCCGCTTCTTTGTCATGTCGCTGGTGCGTGCTGGTTTCGCTGTTTCTCTCGCTGTCAAACGCACCGACGATGGACCTGCTGCTGTCGGCGCCGTCATTTTGTACTGCCGATGTGGACAGCAGGTGCTTCCGGGCAAGCATGTCTGCAGCGCGGAAAAACGTAAAGCACAAACCCGATTCTTATCAGAGAGAAGAAGCAGAAGCCGCTGACTCAACGCCCACGGGGAGGCTTCCCGATCACACGAAAGGCGGGTAGTCGCGGTGCACGCTCAGCATGCGCAACCCTCGATCGATCATCTCCCGACCCATCTACTTGGTTCTGGTCACCAGACGGCTGTAGGCCGCGCGTTGAGCGCGTCCCTCCGCTGCCCATAGTCTCCAATGGCTCCGCCGTCGCAACAACCACTTCCGAAGCGTCGTCGCCCGCGTCGCGAGACGAAGAAGCTGCGGCGATGGCGGCGGCGGCGGCGGTGGCGGCGGCGGCGCGACCGACGATGGGGCTCTGCGCGGCCGTGTCCACGACGGCAGCGCTCGCGGCTCGCAAAACCAAAGTGCGCGTCGCCGCCGCCGGTGCGGCGGTCAGCAGCACCGCATCTGCCGCGCCCGATACAGACTTGTGCGCCTGGCCCGCACCTGGCATGTCTCCCACAGCGACGCGGTCCGCCCCGCTGCTCTCACTCGTGTGTCCGGCGGACGATGCCGGCGCCGCGACGTGCGTGTCGTCGCGCTCCAGGCTCTTTGGAATATGAAAGATAGCTGCTGCCGGCCGAGCCAAAGCCCGTGCCGCCACAAGCCGCGGGGCGACCGACAAAGCAACAGCCGGTAGCGGGGCGGCCGACGCCGACGTGCCGCGGCCGAACGAGATTGTGCGTGCCTCCGCCGCCGCGACCTCCGCCGTCACGTGTCCGGTGGATGCAACAGGCGGTAGTTTTGGGCCCGTGGGAGCGGCGGCCGCCTTGTCCCTCACAATGCCCTCCGCCGACAATTCCGCATGAGAAATAGCCCGCGCGCCACTTCCGGCCGTCGAAGTAACTGCGAAGACAGTGCTTGGTTTCGCGCATGGTGCCGCCTTGCCATCAATGCCGCATACACGCCCGCCAGCCACAGCCTCAACAGCCGCGGCGATCGATAGCGATGGCAGAACCGTGCCAACGACAGGAACGCCCGCCGCCGACCTCGGGGTTGTCAAAATTGCCGGGGCCGCCAAAGCAGCAGCAGACTCCGTCAGAGCTGCCGCCGCCTTGGACGCACCGACGGAGCACAAGACGTCGACGAGGGCAATCTCGTCGTCGGAATCGCTTTCGCTGCCGTCGCGGTCCACCGCTCGTCCCGGCGGCGAGCTGCCGAGTGCGAGAGAGTGGGAACCCGGCGCGGTTGTGCCGAGGTGGGCCATGGCACCGCCACTCTCGCAAGTGTGCCGCCGCGGTCCAGTGGATATATCGAGTCCGCACGGGCGGCAGCGGCCGCCACAGCAGCCAACATGCCGGACATGTGGCCTCCATCATGTGGCGACCGCTCGCCAAACGTGGCTCCAGCCGCGCCCCCAGCAGGACCGCCAGATGGCACACGGCTCGTACCTAGCCACCCCCCCCCCCCCCCCCCCCCCCCCCCCCCCCCCCCCCCCCCCCCCCCCCCCCCGGTGGCCGAACACCACCCAGGTCCGCCGGGAACAGCAAGCGCCTTGCCCTTCCCGACTGGGCGCGCCGTCCGAGGCGAGGTCGGTGGCAAAGATGGAGCCGCAACCGTGTTGGTGTACGACGGCGGAACGACGTGTACAGAAGGCCGCAGTTCCCCCCGTTGAAAAGCATGCGTTTGCTTGAGGTTTCGGACCAGCATGAAAGGCGACCGGCAAGGCGAGGCCTGGACATCATTCCCAACTTTCTTGATAGAGGAGCCGATGGATGCGGGGGCCTTTACAGCAGCAGGCATCCGGGCCAAGACACTCGCCAGCGCATTTGCGGGCACACGCATCGGTCGGTCCCCCAAGATGAGTCGCTCCCCTGGTCCAAGCACACGTCCAGTCCGCAAAGCCACCGTGACGGCCTTTCCAGTCGGGGGGCACGAGGAGATCCTCGCGTCGCGACAGACGATGGCCTCAGTCCTCCCTCGGCGGAGCCCTGTGACCTCCGAGTGTGGAGCGTCCTTCGCTGCATCGGGGTCGCCAGCGCTGGCTGCCGTGACGGCCTCGCTCCTGGTCACCGCCGCGGCTGCGGCGGCCGCGATGCTGCCCATCATGGCAATAATTTCTGGGCTGGCGGCTTGGTCCTTGTGCCGCTCGCACAAGATGACGTGCGGCTCCTCGACGAGGGGGCAACCTCCAGCCATGACACACAAGTAGTGAAAGACCTCGTCGCAGGAGGGCACGTAGCACCCAACCGTTGCCCCGAAGCGCGAGCACTCGCTGCACCGAAGCCGCTGCCCTCGCACGTACGCCTTGTGGATGCCCACCATCGCCTTTGTGTCGGGGTCTCGATAAACCTCAGGCGCCCACAGGGCGCACACCTCGTGCACCCAGAGGCGCTTGTTGCCCCTCCCCAGCATGCTGCGTCCCTCGAATGGTCCTAGAAGATCGGAGGGCAGAACTCCCCCGGTTCTCGAAAACCCCGGGCAAAAGTTGCACTCGGGGTCTGCGACGGCCACCCGGGCGCGATCCCCACGACTGCTGCGGCGGCGACCGCGGGAGGGGTAGGGGTCGTAGGACGGGTCCTCGTCCGAAGCATGAGACGGGAGGTTGATCGGCAAAAGTGGGGCAGGGTCACGTGGAGGGGGCCGTGCGACCACGGCAGCTGTCAGTGGGCGTGGAGGGGGAATAGAGGGTTGGGCGACCGCGGGAGGCGTCGGGCCTGCGACAGCATCATCAGGTGCGGGGGAGTCGGGTGGTGTGATGAGGGAGATAGCTTCAATGGCAGGTTCCTCCTCCGCGCGTTCGCCAGTGGCCGAGCCGACGCTCGGCCCAGACCGTGGGGGTACCATGCTTCCGTGCCCGTCCTGGAAGGGTGCACACTGACGGACGTCGTCCTGGCTGCCGCCGATGACCTTCCCGGCTCGCACCTTGCCACCACGCATGCCCGTCGGCAAACATATCGGAGGCCTTTGCTGCCAGGCATCTGGGAGCAGTCGGTTTCCCGTTTCCGTGAGCCTCGCAGGCTGAGGCGGCGAGTGAGATCGATTCCCAGAACCACCTGTCAGCGGCGATCGAGGTCCACAGATCTCCGACTTGCGGATTCCGCCTCAGCGGTGCCTCCCTCTGGTCCTGCAACGCCCTGCCACAGGGACCGGGATTCGACAGATCCGTTTCTGGAAATTCTGGATCCCCCTTGTGATTCCAGCGAATCCTTCTGTACAGGCTGACAGCACCGACACCGTTGCTTGCTGAACCGGGTGTGTCATGACATCCGCAAATGGCCGCGAAGTTTTTCTTGTCACCTCGGTCGCAAAATGAAGAGGCAGCCGCGCTGACAATTCGCTCGGCGTCATGAGCACCGTTGCTCTGACGGTACATGCGAATGGGGGAGGAGGCGTATGCCATCATCACAGACATCCAAGACGGTACGTGACGAGTGGCTCTGACGCTGCCGCGGCCGTTGCGCGGCGCCTACGGCACCGAGACCGTCGTTGCCACGCGCGGCGGCGGTGTCCGCGCACGGGACCTGCCGAGTCGCCGGCTTGTCGGTGTGGCAGCCCCCACGTGAAAGACGGCCCACTTTGTGGCGGGAGTCGTTGCTGCCGCCGTGCGTCCGCCCATCCGCTTCGCGGGCATGAAACATGTGGCCTGATGACGGCCACCGTCGTGCTGCCGCGTGCTGAGCAGAGTTTCTCTTTGTAGCCGTTCTGAGGAGCTCGGCTTCGCGCTTCGACAGTCGGCGGCTTCGTGCTGCCTCCCCGGAGCGGCGACGGCGGCAGCGCAGATGACGGCGGATGCAGCGGCAGCGGCGGCGGCGGTGGCGGCGGCGGCGGCGGCGGCGGAGCTGGATACCACGGTGGTGGCGGCGGGGGGATCCGGGCCGCTGTGGGGGACGTGCAGGCGGGAGTCGTGTCTCCCTCCATCGTATGCAACGCCGCCTCTTGTATACATTTGTTTTGCACCCTCCCGCGTTCGTGCCCGACGCCAGGAATGTGGGTGGCGCTGGCGGCGTTGGCACCCGCAGCCGCGTGCTCGTGTCGCCGCAGTGGGGCGGGCGGTCGGCGTGGGCGTCGGCCGCCCGTGAGCGGCGCGGATCTCGCCAAGCGCGGGTCGTGCACGGCCCACGCGGCGGCGCAGACCGCCATGTCGCCGGCGCCGCCGGCCAGACGCGCGGCTGGTGCGGCGCGGGCGGCGGAATGATCGCCTCCCGTGGCGGCGCGGAGGTGGGCGGATGTGCTGCCGGCTTCTCATTCGTCTCACCGCCTCCGGCTGCAGCAGCAGCTGCGCGTTCGGCGGAAGTGGGCGGGGGGGGGGGTGACGGCGGTGCGACGTCCGCTTTGGACGGCGGCGACGTGCCGGTCGTCGTGGACGTGAACGGCGCGCTGGCAGTCGTGGACGCCTTGTCGCCGTGCGTCCAACCCCCCGCCGCAGACCTCGTGCTCGCCGTGGCTGCTGACGTCCACTGCCCCGGTGTGGGCGACGCCTACCCCGCCGCGTTCAGCGCCGACGGCCCCCTGCGCAACGCGTCGGTCGAACATGAGCCGGCGTCGGCGGCGACGCCACCCCCAACCGCTTGCCCGTGTCACCGCCTTGGGGCGTGCGGCGGGTGTGGGCGTCGGCGGCCCGTGGGCGGTGCGGTGCTCGCCGAGCGCGGGTCGCGCACGGCCGACGCGGCGGCGGCGACCGCTATGTCACTGGAGCGGCCGGCCAGGCGCGCGGCCAGTGCAACATGGGCGGCGGGGGCAGCGTCGCCCACGCCAGTAGCGTCGGGCAAGGCGTGCGCCTGCCACGAGGGCGATGTTGGCGAGGAGGACAATTGCGCGTCGGCGGCGCTCAACAGTGGCCGCAAGGCGGCGGAAACGGTGCGGCGCGCGCTCCTCGGCCTCCCCTCCCGCTCCCCGGCGCCGGCGTCCTCGATCTCATGGCCGGACGTTTGGTCTGGCTCGTGTTGTTGACGTGGGACGCTGCGACGGGTGCGTCAGCACACGTTTCGGCAGGGAAGAACAAGCTGTCGTGCACAACGGCCCATCGCGACTTGACTGGCACTGTCTCCCACACACGGCACACCAGTAGTGCGCTGCTACATCTAGACTAACACGATTGAGGTCCCTCCGGTCACACACCCTCCCCGCCCAGAACAGGCGCCGGCGGGCGCTGTGCTGGGGTCTTGATTCCAGCCGCCGTTGCCGCAGCGGTTGCCGCACGATCGACGACTGTGGCCACCGCCCGAGCCATCGGGGTCAACGTTGACGCCTGCATCGTGCCAGGCATGGCGGCGCACAGCCACTCAGAGACCTGAGCGGCCGAAAGCGTCCCACTCGCAAGCGTGTTGCCACGCACGTGGCTCTCCACAGCACCCTTGATGACCATTCCCCCCAGCTCGTCAACGTCGCCCATCGGACACTGGAACATGTTCTCAAGCATCATGTGCGCAATCTTGGCGGGCAGATTCGCCGCAAAGGTAGGGGAGAAAAAGACAGGTAGGGGGGTAGCGAATGCCCCGCGCGCGCCAGCCGGCCACGAAAAACGATGGACTCGGGAGGCGGTTCCATCTATGTTGATGACACCATCGACCCCAGACCCCAAAGCCGCCGCTGAACTGCGCCCATCCGCGGCAGTGCCCTTTTCCATACGGGGCTGGCCCGGCCGCAGCGGCCGGCTGCGGGCACGCCCCAGGGAGATGGCCTGCGCGTAACGATCCGTCCGGTTCTTGCGCGCTTTCTCAATGGCTGAGACGGCCTTCAGCTTCTTCTCCCCATTGTCATGCGCGTCCTTGGATGCCGCCGACTTCTCCCCAGCGGCCTCATCCTTGCCCTCATCGCCGCTCGACTGCTCGTCCAGGCTGCTCTCGGCGGCCTCGGCGGCGATGCGGGAGGCATCAATTGCACCCAAGTGGGCCCTCTTGGACAAATTCAGAAAGTAGTTCTTGTTTTTGTCGCTGAGCAGGGCCGCTTTGGTGCCCTTGTGCTCCAAAAGGCGGATCGTTTCGTCCAAATCCACGCCGGTGGCGTTGACATTGTCCAAAAGCCGAGTGGTTGAAACACGGCGCTCGTGGGCGTCGATGGCCTTGGCTGCCGCCTCGCTCTGCGTGTTTGTCACCAGGTTGGTGATCGCAGCATCCGTCATGAGGCAGCACATGAAGTCGTCGGTAGTCAGCGGGGCCCGGTTCTGCTTCAGCAAGAAGAGGCCCTTGTTGTTGATCTTGAAGCGCGCGGGGTTGAGGGTCTGCGTCCCTAACAGGTGACCGGTCTTACCACAGGAAGTGCAAAACGCCTTGTGGATGCAAACTGTCTTGAGGAATTGGGCCGGCTCGTACAGTGGGTGGTCTTCGCGCAGTGTCCTCCGGCACTGAACATCATTGAGTGGGCACGTACGCGCATCGTGCTGAGGGCCGTCGCGGGGGCCCAGGTAATGGCAGATCGAGCACCTCCCCATTGACGCGCGGGGGGGGGTGGAAGTACGTCGGGGGTAAAGCGAGGGGGGGAGGGGAAGTTGCAGAGAGAAAAGTAGACGAGGACGTGGTGTTCACGACAGCGCCTGGCCGGTCGGCCGACCACCTGGCAGCATCCGCGCCGCCGGCCACCCGTCTTATGACAGCGAGTTGTGGCCACTGTGGCCAAATGGCCACTGCGGCCAGATGGACACTTTGGCCAGATGGCCTCAGTTGAGACCGCACCTGTCTGTTTGGCCTCTGAGGGGGGGACCTCCCTCACGTGGCACCCCAGGACGCCGCCCAGATCACCCCGGGACTAAAGTGTATGTCGGTCAGAAGGGCTCTTTCGGGGGGTCGCGGTTGTCTGGCTCCTTGGGAGGGTAGCTATAGGATCTATGCCAGCAAAGAATCCCGCGTCTCGGCCGCCTGCTCGGGTCCATTCGCGTTGCCGCAGGGGGAGGAAGAGGATGCATGGCGTTGCCAAACGAGCTGCAAATTCATCCGTATTCACAGTGTCAAAGAGAACCTAGCATGTCAGTGTACACAAGATCCAGTGCTCCCACTGGCTGAAAATAGCCTCGAGGCAGCGTGTCACCTTCGAGACTTAGTGGTCCACACCTGGTAGTCAACAAACATGCACAAGTATGCGTGGCCACATTTTAGAAGAGCACCATATGCAGTTGCTCCCGCTTTCCCCAGTTTTCTTATCACCCTCCCCCTCCGCCTGCTCATCGTGCACGTCGCAGTCGGCTCTTCTTGTCTTGCTGTCCCCTTTCCCGGCCGGTTCGCTGGCTGTGTTCCGGTCATGGGCAGGCGGGACGGTGACGGTGACCCTGGTTGTTCTCCCGCCTCTGTGGCGGGCACCTCGACGGGCGCGGAGCTCCTGCTTGTCGTGAGCAGGTGGTGCAGTTGCTGGGGGGAATGGAGTGGCCCGATGGGGGTGAGCCTGTGACTGCGCAGGTTGATAGGCGTCGGCGTGGATAATATATAGGTTGTGCTGTGGCA
>ENA-ORXT01003467-ORXT01003467.1-marine-metagenome-genome-assembly--contig:-NODE-3467-length-17355-cov-10.386503_pt1 | contig 17355 bp, 16 predicted proteins | sample MGYA00237868_ERZ511482 | MGnify/ENA metagenome assembly ERZ511482 | reverse complement strand
AACTGCCCTTCTTGGCGCGCTGACCAGGCGATTCGCGGCTACACGGCCCCATATCGTACCGACCGTAACGAGGGGCCGATTAGAGGTATCAGTGGCACTGTCAGCCAGCGCTCTCTGGCAACCGCCGCCCTGCTGGCACTATCCCCGACAGGGCTTGACCGTTCGCAGATTCGTGAACACATCTGGGACGGACGAGACATCGATATGCGCCAGGTAAGGAAGGTCCTCACCGACCTGCAGAATTCGGTGGGCAGCTGTCTAGGCCGCATGTTGAACAACAACAGCCTGATCACGATCACTATTGACACAGACCTGGATGAAATCGAACGACGAGTCAAGCGGGCATCCACAATGGCGTGGCCACAAGCGTCGGTGCTGCTTGCCGAAACGTTGGAGTTGGTGGTTGGCGAGCCGCTAAAAGAGGTCACGTTCCATCACTGGTGGAACTGGGTCGACAACGATGGCGGCCTCATTCGGCGGCAACTACTCGAACGAGTGGAAACAGCGCTAACTGCAGCGGGGAACCGGGCACAAGAGCAAAGGGACTGGGCGCTACTGCGCTCCATTGGCGAAGCCGGTCGCCTTGTCTCCGCTCTGTCCCAACGCATGGTGGGGTTCGCATCCATGGGCGCCCTCATGAGTGGCCGAACGGACCTCGCCATGGCGATCGTGGTCCAATGGGAGGACGTATACGAGTCCACATTCGACGAACCCGCCCCTCACGATCTGCGCAAGCGGATTGTCGAAGCGTCCCGGGACCAACTTACCCAGTAGCAAGTCGCGACGCAGGCTCGATCTTCAAGATCGGAGCCGAGTGTCGGCGCACAAATTCTGGTAGTACGCGTTTCAACCAGACGAAGTGTCGGCCCAAGAAGCGCGACCGGGTCTGTCAGAACAACGGTGTAACGGGTGAGTTGCCTATTGGCTCACTCCGCCGTAGGGAATGCCCGCCAGGTGGGACAGGTCGCGGTTGAAGGTTGTTAGGTCGTCGATGGTGAAGTCGGTGAGGCTTTGGTGGCCGGTTGCTCGCGCCATGACTTGCATGAGTTCGACGGTTGCGTCGAACCATCGAGTGAGTCGTTGGGCGGCGTCTTCGACAATGAGTCGTTCGCGTAGCTCTGGTCGTTGGGTCGCGATTCCGACCGGGCACATGTCTGAATTGCAGGCTCGCATTCCAATGCATCCGATTGCTTGCATTGCCGAGTTCGCGATCGCGATTGCGTCTGCGCCGAGGGCGAGTGCTTTGGCGAAGTCGGTGTGGGTTCGTAGTCCGCCGGTGGCCACCAATGTGATGTCGGTGCGGCCGATCGAATCGAGATGGCGTCGGGCCCGCGCTAGTGCGGGGATCGTTGGCACGGAGATGTGGTTGCGGAAAAGTTCGGGGGCTGCTCCTGTGCCGCCTCCGCGTCCGTCGAGGATGATGTAGTCGACGCCGATATCGAGCGAGGCGTCGATGTCGGCTTCGATGTGTTGTGCTGAGAGTTTCGCTCCTATAGGAACGCCGCCTGAGGCTTCGCGGACTTCTGCGATCAGGTTGCGGTAGTCATCGGGGGTGATGAGGTTCGGGAACGTGGCGGGCGAGATGGCGTCTTGGCCTTCTTCTAGTTCGCGTACGACTGCGATTTTGGCTCGAACCTTCTTGCCTGGGAGGTGGCCGCCGGTTCCGGTTTTTGCGCCTTGGCCAAACTTGAGATGGAACGCGCCGACGTCAGCGACTTTGTCGAGACTCCATCCGAATTGGCCGCTTGCGAGCTCATAGAAGTAGCGGGAGTTCTCGGCCTTCTCCTCGGGCAGCATGCCGCCTTCGCCTGAACAGATTCCTGTGCCGGCTCGTTCGGCGCCGCGGGCCAGGGCGACTTTGGCTTCTTCGCTGAGCGATCCGTAGCTCATGTCGCTCACGAACAGGGGAATGTCGAGGTGGAGAGGCTTCTTGGCGTTGGGGCCGATAACGACCGACGTCGCAACCGCGGCATCGTCAAGGAGTGGTCGTCGGGCGAGTTGGGCGGTGACGAATTGGATGTCGTCCCATCGGGGTAGCTCGCTGTGAGGAACTCCCATGGCCACGACGGGGCCATGGTGGCCCACCTTTGACAGACCCTCGGTGGCGAGTTTTCGTATGAGAGCGACGTGGGGTTCATCGGGTGTTCCGTGATGGTCTTGGTACTTGCCTTGATAGGCGTTGAGGTCGTAGGGCTGGGGATTGTCGACCTGCCATGCCTTGACCTCCTCGGCATCGACCATCAGGTCGTCGTCCTCAAGCCAGGAAGAGAACTTGTGCAACCGCTCGCTGTTGTCATAGCTGCTGATGCCGGTGCGGTAGCCGAAATCCCAACCGTGCACGCCACAGATGAGGTCATCGCCCGAGATGTGTCCGTCAGCCATGAGGGCACCGCGATGCTGGCAGCGCCCGAACAAGACGGAGTGGTTGTCATCGAAGCGGATCATCACTAAGTCGACACCCTCGACATAGGCAGCGCGAGGGACACGGTCTGGAAGCTCGCTCCATATCGCAATCTTGATTCCCGTCATGCTGTCACCGCCCCATCCTTCACTGACCAAACTTTCTCAAGATGGACGCCGCGTCGGCGAAGCCTGAGACCGACGTGCCCCTTGGAAAGAACGTTTGGCGGGTTCATCAATGAATGACCCTCGTGTTAATTCGCAACGGGCTATCCGCAATGGAGATTCTGTCGCAGATGGGATGGGATCGAAACGTCGGCGCAGCAATCGAAACGCGGCAGCCGTCGTGGCAGCCAGGAGTGTGGTTACCACGATCTTGTCGAATTGTCCGAAATCGGTGCCGGTCTGCACGTTTCAGCCTGGACTTGTATAAGAATGCCCACGATGAACGAACGCAAAGACAACGAAGAGCTTGAGTGGCATCGCCTGCTAGGAACGGACGAGCTCGACGAGGGGAGGGTGACGACGGTTGCGGTTGGCCGGCGCACGTTCGCAGTGAGCAAGTATGAGGGCGAGTTCGGCTGTGTCGATAACGCGTGTCCCCATCAGGGCGGACCGTTGGGTGAGGGCTCGATCGAGAACGGGTGGCTTCGGTGCCCGTGGCACGGGTTCGACTACTCACCGCTGACCGGTGAACCACCCGAAGGCTTCTCGGATGCGCCTGCCTGTTTCACCACAGAGGTTCGCGACGACGGAGTATGGGTTGCGTTGCCAGTTCCGGAACCTGTGCCGCGCACGGTCTCCGATGTGATGGTTGAGACGATGGTGAATTGGGGGCTGACACATGTCTTTGGCATGGTCGGGCACTCGAATCTTGGATTCGCTGATGCGATGCGTAAAGCCGAAGAGCGTGGCGATTTGACCTATATCGGCATCCGGCACGAGGGTGCTGCGGCCTTTGCCGCAACGGCGTACGGGAAACTCACGGGTGTCCCGGCCGGTTGCTTCGCTATTGCTGGTCCTGGGTCGACAAACCTGCTCACTGGTTTGTATGACGCCAAGGAAGACCGGGCCCCGGTACTTGCGCTGAGTGGACAGGTGCCGTCGTCGGTCAAGGGGCGCGGAGCGTTCCAGGACACGGACCTCGAAGCCGCTTTCGCTGGAGTCTCCGCATTCAGTGAGACAGTCCATGTCGGCTCAGACCACGCTGAACTTGCGACACTGGCGATGAAGACGGCGATCGTTGAACGAAATGTCGCGCACCTCATCTTCCCTGACGAAGTACAGCACCACCCGGTCGACCCTGATCAGGCGCCCGATGTTCCAGATGGCCGCACCGGTGCATCAGAGATTTCGCCTCCCGCGGCTGAGCTGCAGCGAGCGATCGATCTGGTTGCGTCGTCGGAGCGCCCATTGATTGTCGTTGGAAACGGAGCTCGGGGCCACATGGCCGAAGTGCTTTCGTTGGCCGAAACGATCGGCGCTCCTGTGGTCACGACCTTCAAAGGCAAAGGGCTTGTAGGAGACGACCATCCATTGGGCTGTGGTGTGCTTGGACGTTCAGGCACGCCAGTTGCGAGTTGGTTCATGAACGAATCCGACGCGCTGATCGTGTTTGGTGCGAGTTTCTCAAATCACACTGGCATCGCTGACTATAAGCCGACGATCCAGGTCGACACCGACCCCATGGCGCTTGGTCGTTTCCATTCGGTCGACATTCCGCTGCAAGGACACGTGGCAGTCGCAGCCGAACAGATTCGCGACGGACTTCCCGCGTCTCGGGCCTGTCTCGATCTGCGAGACGAGCTTGCCGAGCGGTGGAAAATCTGGCGTGCCGAAAAGGCCCGACGGGTCCAAGACAACGCAGGCCATGGGCTCAGCGCCGCCGCGGCACTCGCAGCGCTCACTGGACTCGTTGACGACGATGCTGTCATCGCCGTTGACGTCGGCAACAACACCTACTCTTTTGGCCGGTATTTCGAATCGCGAGCTGGCCAGGACGTCTTGATGTCGGGCTATCTCGGCTCGATCGGCTTCGCGCTGCCGGCTGCCATGGGGGCCTGGGCTGCGGTTGGCACGAGCCGTCAGGTGGTCAGCCTGAGCGGTGATGGAGGCTTCGGCCAATACGCGATGGAACTCACGACACTTGCCAAGTACGACATGAACATCACTCACATCGTGTTGAACAACAACGAACTGGCCAAGATCTCTAAGGAACAGCGCGCCGCCGAATGGGACGTCTGGCAAACAAGCCTGGTGAACCCCGACTTCGCCAAGATGGCCGATCTTTGTGGAGTCAAAGGCTTCCGTGTCACGGAACTCGCAGAACTCGACGCCGCACTCGAAGACGCGCTCAGCCATGCCGGTCCCGCCCTGGTCGAGATCGTGACCGACGGGCTCCTGATCTGAACCGCTGGGCTCGACGCAACGCAAAGGAAACTCCATGAATCAACTACCACCCGTTCCCGAGACGCTGATTGACACCAGGTTGGCTCTGCATCGTCTCGCTGCCTATGTGATCGCGCCAGAGCGGCATCGCGTCACGGAACGCTTTGGACTTCGCGCCACCGAAGGCGGCTTTGGAACGCCGCCCTTTGACGGACGACGAATCAGAGTGCAAGGACTCGACCTCATCGACGAGAACGACGACGAATCGCGGTCAACGACCATCAGCTCATTGTCATCAGCCGCCGAGTTTCTCAACGGTGCCGTCGACGAAGAAACAGCTGCAGAGCACGACACGCCCAAGGCTGGCGACCTCGACGCCGACCTGAACATTGACGCCGGCGCATCACAATGGCTCGGCCAATGGTTTGGCATGGCCTTCGAAGCTCTGGCAAGAGTTCGCGCCGATGAAGCATCGATCGACGCGTCTGAGCCCCAGCTGTGGCCAGGGCATTTCGACCCGGCAATCGAGGCCGGTGATGAGAACCATCGGGCAAGCTACGGGGCCTCACCCGGCGATGATGGCATTACCGAGCCGTACCTCTATCTCAGTATCTGGTGGCCTGATCGCCTAAACCTCGACGCAGACGACACTCTGTGGAACGCGCCATCGTTCACCGGTGCGGTACTGCGGGCGTCAGAGTTCCCAGCAGATAAGGATCCCGTCGAGGTCGCAACAGACTTCTGGCGCAACGCTCGCGATCACTTGGCGCAGGGGTGAACCAGTGACACCTTCAGAAGGCGAGCACCAAGAGCCGTCTCAGCAGTTTCTCGGGGCTGACTCCGTTCTGTTGGAGATGGCGGAGGCGAGCGCCAAGAGAGCGTGCTCGTTAAGCGCGGGAAAGGTGCTTGTCCTGTCGATGCTCGCGGGTGCGTTCATTGTCGCGGGTGCGTTGTTCAGTATCTTCCTCGGTTCGGGCGTCGAGTCCGAGGGGCCGAAGGTGCTGCTGGAGGGCTTTGGTTTCTCGGTCGGGTTCTTCCTTGTGATCCTGACGGGGGCATTGCTGTTCACCGAGGTCAACGTCGAAGTGCCAAGCGCGTTCATGAGTATGTACCACGAGCGTGGTGGCGTCTCGGCCTTGGTTAGTGGACTGCTGCGGCTGTGGTTCCTTGCCGCAGCAGGAAACTTGATCGGTGCATTCGTCATGGGAGCGCTCATCAACTACGCCCATGACCTACCAACTGTCCAGGCTGAGCTGCTGCTCGAGGTAGCGGACAAGAAATTGCGCTATCAGAGCGTCGGTGGAGCCGATGGATTCACTCAGGCAATCGTGTCGGGGATCTTGGGCAACTGGCTCGTTGGCATGGCTGCGTTCCTGTCGATAATGGGCCAGACAATCATCAGCAAGTTCGTTCCAATCTTCGTCGTCGTGTCGGCGTTCGTGGCATTTGGCTTTCTTCATAGCCCAGCCAACATGGCCTACTTCTCGCTCTTCGGACTGACGGGTGAGTCCACACCGTGGGGCGACGCCTTTGCCTGGAGCATTCTCCCGGCAGCGATCGGCAACATGATTGGTGCCTTTTTCCTCGTAGCCCTGCCGTTCTGGTACGCAGGAACAAGACACCAACCGCCCAAGGAGTCGTAAAGATGGCCGATCTCACAAGCACACAATTCGCGACGGCACTGCTCATCTTTCGAGTGATCTTTGGCGTGGTATTTGCCCTGCATGGAATCGGCAAGATCCGCGGAGGTATCGACGGAACGGCCGCGTGGTTCGATTCCATCGGCATGAAGCCCGGCAAGCTACACGCCCGTGCAGCTGCAGGAACCGAAATAGGCACCGGACTGTTGCTGGCCGTTGGACTGTTGACTGCATTCGCTGCGGCGGGCATGATCGCTGTCATGCTGGTCGCTGGTTGGAGCGTGCACCGCAAGAACGGATTCATGATCGTTAACGAAGGCTGGGAATACACCTTCATGGTCGCCATCACCGCTCTGCTCATCGCTGGTCTAGGGCCAGGACGCTTCTCAGTCGATGCGGCACTCGGACTGACAGATACCTGGAACGGCTGGGTAGGTCTTGGAATCGCCGCCGCGCTTGGTGTCGTCGGTGGCGTCTTGCAGCTCGCAACGTTCTTCCGCCCCGAGTCATAGCAGTGTCTGCTTCAAACCACGACGGTACGAGCAATCGGGGGCTGCAAATATGACAACGGCATTTGTACTGTCGGGCGGCGCCAGCCTTGGAGCCATCCAGGTCGGGATGGCCACGGCACTCTATGACGCCGGGATCCGTCCTGACATGGTTATCGGGACTTCGGTAGGAGCATTGAACGGTGCATGGTTGGCCGGGGGAGAACCAATTGACGGACTCGTCGACCTGTGGGGTTCGCTGCGAACCCGCACGATCTTTCCCGCTCGACCACTTGTTGGGCTCCGCGGCTTTGTAGGGGGGCGGGCGCACCTCACCCCAAACTCGGGACTGCGTCGCGTGCTCGAGGACCACGTGCCCTTCGCTCGGCTAGAAGATGCTGCCGTAGCGTTCTCTGTCATGGCGACTGAGGTTTCGACCGGCCGAGAACTCCGACTCGACCAGGGACCGGCCATCGATGCGATCTTGGCGAGCGCCGCGATACCGGGCGTCTATCCACCGGTCCGAATCGGCGGGCAAACGTGTATCGATGGCGGCATCGTGAACAACACCCCGATCAGCCAAGCAATAGATGCAGGCGCGACCGATGTGTGGGTTCTTTCGACCGGGTACTCGTGCGCCCTGCCATCCCCGCCTCGCAGTGCACTTGCGATGGCACTCCACGGGCTGAACCTGCTCATCCAACAACGCTTTATCGCCGAGACAGCACATCGCACCTACCCCGTCCCCGTGCATTTGATCCCACCCCCATGCCCAATCACGGTCACACCGATAGATTTCAGCCAGAGCGCCCAGTTGATCGAACGTGCCCACCGCGGAACACGACAGTGGATGGCAAACGGCGAACCCCACGCAATTCCGCTCGTCGGCCACAGCCACGGAAAGACGCCATGAGCAGCGGCTACCCAGACGCGTCATTTGATGACGTTGGCTGGCTCACCGAGGCGCAGATGATCGAGGTCGATCGCGTGATGATCGATGACCTGCACATCGAACTGATCCAGATGATGGAGAACGCCGGCCGCAACCTCGCTCAACTTGTGATCGACCTCTATAGTCCCGACACCGTCACGGTACTTGCTGGCTCGGGAGGAAATGGCGGCGGCGGGCTGGTCGCGGCACGCCATCTAGCCAACCGCGGGGTCGATGTAACCGTGACCCTCGCAAAGCCAGCCGCTGAGCTAACAGGTGTGCCCGCCCATCAATACGACGTCGTCCAACGAATGGGTTTGGCAGTAGAGAAGGATCCGAGCCCAGCCGACGTGACGATCGATGCCCTGATCGGCTACAGCATGAAGGGCGCGCCACGGGGCCGCGTTCGTGATCTCATTGAACGCGTTGACGAAAGCGCTGGAGCAGTCGTCGCCCTTGACGCTCCCTCTGGCCTGAACGTCACCGACGGATCCATACCCGGTGTTGTTGTCAACGCTGACGCAACGATGACCGTGGCTGCGCCCAAGATTGGCCTTCGCCTGGCCGACCAAGTCGGCGATCTCTATGTCGCTGATATCTCGGTCCCGCCTTCCGTCTTCGATGCCTTCGACTCTGTCTCACCTCCCGACTTCACCCGCAGCAGCCTTGTTCGCCTTCTCAGGCCGGCTACCCCTTGAAGAACTTCAGCCTGTTCGTTAGCCTCGACGACTTGGTGATTCATGATCTGCTTCGACAATGATCGATAAGAAGCTTGTTGGCACGCTGTCGAACGAACTCGTCGCACTGCAAAAGCCGATCCGAATCTTGAGTTCTGTCGCGTGGGACGACGAGGTAGCCGCCGACTTCTTCGCCGCTGGGGCAACGAAACAGCCAGCGGTAGACGCTGACTACTACCAGAACAATCGCCCCCTCCGCTTCGATCCCGACGATGTCCGCGCCGGCCTACACGACTTCCGAGCGCGGCTCGCGAAGCGCCTCGGGGGATCAGCCATTGGTGACCTCCTCCTCGCACGAGCAGCCGAGTATGTGCGGGTGGTCGACATGGTCCAGGCCCGCGGCACGCCCGAGTTCGCTCAGATCTCCGCTGAGTTGTACGGCGGACCCGCTGATCACATCCATGAGGGCGGACCAACGCTGGCCAGTCTCGGACAGGTCATGGACGAGGCGCTGGTCAACATTGATTCGGGTGCGTGGCAACCGCCCGAAGATCCATGCTTCACCGCAGCTGAAGGCGTCAAGATCCTGAAGGGTCGACTCGAGGGGCTCTGTGGTGCTGAGCAGGTCCGGGTCATGATCGATGACGGCATCGTGGCTGATGCCGCGGCTGGTGGGGACTACATCAAGCTACGGGAAGACGCAATGTTCTCGGAACGTGATCTCCGTGTGCTTGAGGTGCACGAGGGATGGGTGCACGTCGCAACAACGTTGAACGGCAGAGCGCAGCCCTATGCCACCTTTCTGGCGAAGGGCACACCTTCGACTACCTCGACTCAGGAAGGCCTCGCCGTCTTCACTGAGATCACGACGATGTCATCGACGCCGGCACGGCTGCGCAAGGTGACCCGGCGGATGCTCGCCATAGATATGGCGGACCAGGGCGCGACATTCCTCGAGGTCTACCGCTGGTTCATCGATCTTGGTCACAGCGAATCAGATGCATGGGTTTCGTCGGTACGCGTGTTTCGAGGCAGCACCCCGACCGGCGGACCGTTTACGAAGGACTTGTCTTACAGCGTTGGGTTTCTTGAGGTTTACGACTTCATTCGGCTCGCCGTACAGCGCGGCCGCCTTGAACGCTTGCCTCTGCTGTTCTCGGGAAAGCTCGCCGTGCGAGAAGTGGGGACGATCGCTTCGTTGGCTGAGGAGGGGCTCGTTGAACCTCCTGGAATCATTCCGCCACATATGCAGGATGTGAGCGCCTTGGCTTCGTGGCTTGCGTACTCGAACCTGCTCAACCGAATCGACCTTAAGAAGATGGAGATCCACCTCGAGGCCGCGCTCTCTTAGCTTCTCGCAGCTATCGCTCGCCACGCATCCGGGCCTCGGGCACCTTCATTGCTTCGGGCATCTCGTGGATTTCGCTTTGGGTGCGGAACCATTGGCCGTATCGCTTCGCGAGGGGCGCGGCGGTGAGCCCGTGCAGGAGCACGGAGCCTGCGATCACCAGAACCACCACAGAAAATAGGTCGTCGGGCTGCTCGACGGCCGGTTCGCCGAGCACCAGAAGCCCAAAGACCATCGATGCCAAGCCGCGCGGTCCGAACCATCCGAGGAAGGCGACCGTCTGCCATTTCAAGCCAACGCCAAGTGTGGCTAGCCACACCGGAATCATCCGGCCGAGGGTGAGTGTGCCGATAGCGCAGGCGGCGACGGCCGGCGAAAAGACTTCGAGTGCCGGCCACAGCAGCAGCGCCCCGAAGACGACGAAGGTCGCTGACGCTGCGACCTGTCCAACATCCTCCACGAGTTCCATGTGGCTATCGATCGACTCGCCGAGCATTTGGCGCGCAACCAACCCAGCAACAAAGGCTGCGAGAAATCCGTTGCCGCCGAGTGCGGTTGAGCCTGCGAACGCCCCAAGCGCCGTGGCAAACGCGAGCAACCGGAGCCCTTCGAGATCGGTCCAGCGCGTGTCTTCCAACTTGGGCACGAGCGTCGCAAGGATTGCAGCGAGCGCGGCGCCAAACCCGACGCCAATTGCAATCTCTCTGAGCGCCTCTCCAATCACCACTGCTGGCCCGTCTACTTCGTTGCCGGCAGCGAGGGCGAGGAACACGGCGATGACTGGCACCGCTAGCCCGTCGTTTAGTCCGGACTCGACGTTCAGTGCTTGTCGAACACTACCTGGAACGTGCGGACTGCTGACCACGGCCTCGCCGAGCGCGGCATCGGTAGGTGTGAGAATGGCGGCAACGAGCGCGGCTTCGGCCCAGGACAAATCTGTCAGCAGTAGCGAGGTTCCGAGCGTTCCGAGCGCCACGGTGAGCGGCAGGCCTATCCCGAGCAACCGTCCGGGCAACACCAGCGACTGTCGAAGCACGCCCGCGTCGATTCGGGTTGCATCACCAAACAGCAAGAAGGCCAACGTCAACTCTGCCAACAGCGCCACAGATTCGTCTTCAAGATGAAGATCAAGCGCCCCAGTAGTGAATGGACTCAACAAGAGGCCAGCCCCGACAAAAACCATCGGTGCAGTGATTGGCGTTCTAGTCAACCAAACCCGCACCATCGCCACGAGTCCAATGACCAACGCAAGCAGCGCGATGTCGATCATGAGCTGGTATGCCTCGTCCTCATTGAATGGCTCCCTCGTGTCCACTGCCGGTGAGAACAGTGACCACACCCTACTGATCGAATCCTTCGGGCTACCTTGTCGCAATCGGTTTGGAGAGCGAGGAGGAAGTCCCGACGTTCGGGCTGGGGTCGGCAGGTCGATCGGTATCGGTGGAATGGTGATCACAGCTCTGGCACCGTTTGATGATGAACGGGCCCTCGATCGCCGGGTGCTGGCGGAGCAAGCACCGTTCGACCTCGATGTCATTTCGAGCCTTGCGGCTCAGTTAGGCATGTGACTTAGGCGCAGTGGGGCTCGTTGCAAAGCTGAGACATGCGACGACGCACCGTGTGAGTGATCCAACTCGATCGCTCGGCCTGATTTGATCATCAACTCAGTTCGGGAAAGAGTCGCTTCGTGGTCTTGACCTTCGAGCGTCCGGGCTGTTTCGAGCAGCCCTGACGACAACAACTGCTCTCGTTGCCGGTTCCCGGACGGCTTTAGGGTGTCGTTCGGCATCCGTAGGCGCAGGCCCGCACGCCTGGGATCACAACTTCAGACGGCTCCTGGTTTCCGGGTGAGTATGGATGGCCTCTTGGGCTTCGATCTCCGACTGCCATTGCCGCGGTCTTCCCCGTTCAACATCCCAGGGCTTCTCAAGTTGGCGCTTGACTGTCGGACGGTAGACCCCTTCAACTCGGAACTGGTCAAGGTGCCGTAGCGGCACGACCATCTGCACATACCTGCGGGATCCTCGATGCCGACCAACAACCAATGCGTCATCCCAGCCGTCACCCCACTGAGCGGGAAGAATCCACACCTTTGTCCCGCCGGAAAAGTGCTTGAGGCCGGTTCGCCATTGCTCTCGTCCGGGACCGTGGGACGTCTGCTTAGCCACGTTGGCGACTACTGCCCAACCGAGCTGCCCCCGGCTAACGCTGTCATCTTTGTGTCCCACAACTCAAGTCTTGTTCCAGCGAGGCGGACATACAAACCACTTTTTCACATTGGAACCCTTTTTGGCGTCCTGGCCGTAGGTGCCCGCGTCAACCATCGAGTCGTGAGCTCAAAGCTTGCTTTGTGCCGCGTTGCGGCCAAGAATCGTCATCATGGAACGACGGACTCGGTGGAACTGGCATGCAGCGGCTTGGGTACTCTTGGCGTTTGCTCTAATGGCGGCGTCCTGCGGCAATGGCACCGCCTCTTCAGCGGCGTCGACCTCGCCAGCAAATGACACCGAGACTGCGTTGGACCAGTCGGCTTCTGAAACGGTGACTCCAGAGCCAACCGCAACTCCAGAACCAACCGCGACTCCAGAACCAACAGTTGCCCCGACGGTGCAACCGACAGTCACCCCTACAGCGGAACCCGAACCCACAACGAAACCGACAGCGGAGCCAGCAGACACACCGGTATCTGCAGATGATCTGACACCTGCCGAGTGGGCGGAAAGATACACCACACTCTCCGTTGAAGATGCTCAAGAATTGAATGGTGACGAGTACGCCGACTTTTTCGAGTATTTAACTGGCTACGTCGATGTTGAGTTCAACGAGACGGTCGTATCTGAGTCAGATCGAATATTGGGTCAGTTTGAGGCCATGCTGGACTCTGACGATGTGGTCATACTCAATAAGTGGGGTCATCAGCCAATAGCGCATTTTGACAATCAAATTGGCGGGTACGAAATCACGTTTACTCATGCCAGGGGTCTACCTAGCCATGTATATTCAGTTACCTATCGGATAGGTCACGATATTTCATCGGGCGACCAGGTTCCGTTGGAAGACCTACTGAACTTTAGGTTTAGCAACCCTGATGGTTCCGATAACATCGATGGATTTGCAGCGGGCGCTACGTTCTTCTATAAAGACGGCGCTAGTGAAGGCTCGATGTATCACTTCTACCTCAGCGATACGCCCGAAGCCACCAATGTATTCCTGAAGGGCAGCTCGGTTTTGACTGAGCAGGCTAGAGACATGACTACCTTTACAAACATTGAAGAGCTTGGGCTTAGCGTGCACACTCCGATCAGTGCCTTCATGCACATCAGCCGTTCTGGTGACATTACCGCTATTCAGGGCCTTATCCCTAGACCAAGTCATGATGAACTTATGAACGAGTTCGGATTCTCCACTCTTTGCGACGACAAGAAGCCGTGCACTGAGGTGTTTGAAATACTAACGGACCAACTGGAAATAGTTGTCCCAAATCCTGTCACCTAGTCCACTTCTGAGTTGGGAACTAACGACCATGTGATGCGAGTGGTGAAATCCCGACTGCCCATAGCCCGACATGCTTTATCAGGGGTGCCGGTAGCAACGGGGCAGAAACGGCGGCGGGCCGCCGACCACGACGTCATTCCGCCATTCCTGTCATATGCAGACCCTGTGGCCGGGTCGCATATTTTGGACACAAGGCGAATTCGCACCCCTCAGGAAGCCCTGTATTCTGCGGTTTTCAACTCTGACCGCCGTTTCTGCCCCGTTGCTACCGCTACCCCGTTAAGGGCAACTACGGCGAGATGATGACTGATCAGCACTTCATCACTCAGGGTTATACGCCGGTCCACACGAATCCGGTGACCTCGCTCGACCAGGCAGGCTCGCACGGCATTGATCATGTGTTCGAGAAGAACGGCCAGTTCTATATCGTTGAGTCCAAGTTCAGCAGCCAAGGCGCTTCGTCAGTCTCGAGGAGCAACCTCAGCCGAGCAACAGACACCAACCCGGCGCAGATGACCGACGCTTGGGTAAAGAAGAATCTTGTAGCCGCTGTCGGGGAGACCAAGGCCGAAGAGATACTCGCTCAAGGGTATAACAAGGTGCTTTCTGGCATTGACGGCACCGGCGCTGTCGTCACCTCATCGTTGTAGTCTTGGCCTGTGTTTGGTCGATCGAAGAAGTCGAAGGTTGATGAGCGTTGGTTGCGTCTTGTCGAGCCGGTTGAGCGCGGCGGTTTACGCGATCCGCGGGTGCCGCTGGAGTACATGGAGGCTCGCCGCGCAGCCAAGCTGAGAGGGTTTGGTGTGTTCGCGCCGGGTCTTGACAGTCCGGACCCCGCGCAGGTGGATCGTTCTAGCGGTGGGATAGCGATGTATCTGTATGACCTTGTGTTTGTGTCGTACAGCGCGGGTGACTCCATCGGGGATCTGCGCCGGATCGCTGGTGAGGCGATTCGGTGGAACTGCGACCCGCTGCGTGAGCTCGAAAGCCTCAACATGTATCAGGATTTTGTTCGCTTGGCGGGAGTCGCCCAGCTGCTGGAGCTTGAAGACGAACTCGTATTGCTCCAAGAAGTCCTGGAACGGATACCGGTAGGCGAACGCGACATGATCATCGAATCGTTGGTGCTCGGCCGGAGCACCGCAGCAACAAATGACTTTCGGTTCGGGTTTGAGGTGTTCGCAGAGGTGCTGGCAAGCAGCGACCGTGACGCTGCTGCAACCTTGTTGAAGGAGTTCGTGCAGAAACGCTGGTATCGCCGCCATTCAGGCAATTCTTGGTACGGGTCCCACACCAAGGAGTACTACGTCGGGTACTGGTGCTTCGAAGGCGCTGGTATCGCAAAGATCCTCGGGTTCGATGCGTCGACATGGGACATCGACTACTGGCCCGCAGACCTTCTCTGATGCTCCCGAGGTTGCGCTGATCAGAACTCGGCGCGGGGTAATTGTTCGATGACTTCCTGGGTTGGAAGAGACGAGGCTTGCCAGCGTGTCGGGTGCATCGTGGTGAGCTGAAGCCCGTCACCGCAGGCGTCTCGGAGATCGGCGAAGGTCACGAACTTTGAGTTCACCACATGAGCCTCCATATCGATCACCTCGACAAGATTGACGATGTCAACCTCAGGCAACAAAGTGGGCATCCCATCAGTCCATGTCGCGTACGTGACAAAGCGGCCCGGTTCATCATCGCTTTCGACAGCGTTGAAGTTCGCCACGTACCACTCTTCGCCCGCCAGTTCCTCAAGAGGACCTTGTTGATTGATGTAGTTGATCTGGGCGTCATTGGCTGCTGCTCGCGCAAACGCGCGCACGGCACAGTGATCTTTGGGCAAGGTGAACGGTAACCATGTCTCGCCGGCGTAAACCATCGGGATCAGGCTTGAATAAGTCGGGATGTCGTGGGCTTCGATCGAGCGATGAGCAAGGTTGTCAAGGCCCCACTCGTCATCGCTGCCTGCAACGAGTAGAAGCCGACGGTGCGGATTGACAACGACAGGATCGCCAGCAAGTCCGAGGTCATCGAAGACACCGGTTTCGAGCAGCCACGATCCTGCGTAAGGCTGGTCCGTCTCGAGTTGCCATACCCCGTCGCGCAGATCCACCCAGGGTGGTGTGACGCCAAATCGGTTCTTCATGTTGGCTGCCGCTAGTTCCATCAGATCTTCAAAGGACTTGCTCCACTTGCGGAGTGTGCCGCTGTTGATGATGGCAAGCGTGTTCATCTGGTCCCAGCCCAGACATGCCACGAGTCCACCGCCAACGTTGCGAAACGGTATCGACGATGCCATCTGCGGCGCCTTACCCGACAGCGCTTCGATCGAGAGTTGATTGATCTCTACAGAGACTCGTGACCGCACTACCGGGACCAGATCAGCAGTCGACTCCAACTCATCGGGCGGCGTCGGGGGAACGAGGAGCATGCGTAGCGTTGCCGTCAACCACTCTTGTCGGGCGGAACGCTTGAGCTCGCCCCAAGCCGGGTGCAACACACTGAGGTCAACCTCCGAATCAGCGCTCATCACCGTCTCAGCATCAATGTCCCAATGCATCACGACTCCATCGGCCCTGAGCTCTTCAACAGATACGCGCACGTCCGCTGCGAATCTTCCAGCACTTCGATCAGGCAGCATGGCCAGCACTCCAATGTGGTTTCGGGTGTTCAGGGTGGGGGTCCGCCGACGCCAATCAACTCGACAGGGGGTGCCGGTAGCAACGGGGCAGAAACGGCGGCGGGCCGCCGACCACGACGTCATTCCGCCATTCCTGTCATATGCAGACCCTGTGGCCGGGTCGCATATTTTGGACACAAGGCGAATTCGCACCCCTCAGGAAGCCCTGTATTCTGCGGTTTTCAACTCTGACCGCCGTTTCTGCCCCGTTGCTACCGCTACCCCCACACCCCAGAGCAGATCATTCGCAAACTCGCGGAGGGTCAACGGCTTCAATCTGGCGGCATGGATTTGGTCGATACCTGTCGCCAGCTCGAGATCGCAGAATCAACCTGGCATCGCTGGATGGCCCAACACGGCGGCATGAAAGCCGACGATGCGAAACGTCTCAAGGAGCTCGAATCCGAAAACGCGACGCTGAAGAAATTGTTGGCCGAGGCCGAGCTCGACAAGGAAATGTTGAGGCACGTCGCGGAGAAAAAATGGTGACCCCGAACCGACGCCGGGTCGCGGTCAACGACCTCATCGCCGTGTTCGGGGTATCGCAACGCCGAGCTTGCCGGGTTGTTGGTCAGCACCGATCGGTGGTCGGCCCCATATCGGGCCGACCTTAACGACACGCCAACTCCGCACAAACAACTGTCACAGTTTCGTCGTAGCTGAAACTCGATTTGTCGCCGCCATGCCCCGCAGAATCGGGCGGCTCGCTCGCTAGCGCGGCTCCGTCAATGAAGCACGTGCCCACGAACGCCACGAACACCGCAGCTAGCAATTTCAGAATGTGCGAAACGTCATCCGCTCCGGCCTGGCCAATCAGTCTCTTACACATCAAACTGAGGCATGCTCGCCCAGCGGTCACGCAGCCTCAATCCACCAGCCGTAGCTGTAGACCGAGCAAGGTCGCCCTGTCCCACGACTGCAAGGTCGAGCGAGCCGATGACACCATTCACCGCTATGGAAACCAGGCTATCTGGCCCATCCGCTGCATGATATGGGGCGGAATTTTCTACGAGCTGAGCGATGTAATCAGCGGCCTCATATAGCTGCCGGCACGCCCACACCGCCTCCTGCGCCTCATCTGACAACCAAGCCCGAAGGGCGTACGCAGCTCCCGCAGAAGCATTTTGAGCTATCGGACTAAGTACAGACCAATCATCACTGTCGTCATTGGGCACAAGGCTCTCTGCGGACAATCGAGCTTGCTCGACACGTTCTAAGTCAACCTCGTTTCCGCACGCCAGATCCCAAGCGATATCAAGCACACGTCGAAGCTCAGGTTTATCGCCCGTACCTGTTCGGGTCACGAACCCCTCGTAG
>ENA-ORXT01003466-ORXT01003466.1-marine-metagenome-genome-assembly--contig:-NODE-3466-length-17364-cov-4.444438_pt1 | contig 17364 bp, 12 predicted proteins | sample MGYA00237868_ERZ511482 | MGnify/ENA metagenome assembly ERZ511482 | reverse complement strand
CGGGAGAGTAGGTCGCCGCCAATTTTAAGAAAGCCTCATCGCTACACAGCGGTGGGGCTTTCTCCATTTAGGGAATATCTTTCCTGATAATGTATAGTGAATTGCAATGCCCTTTTCCATTTGGTCTGTTGCACGTCTCCCCCTCTCCGTGAGAGAGCGGCCGGGGGAAGAGAAGATTTCGCGAATCTTGTTCTACACACCCTTTTGAAGTGCGTTAGGAGCTGTTGCCCTCATCGACTATCTTGTCTTTAAATCCTGCGTTACCATGATTGAATTCTGGCAATCTCTCTCTTACGTTACTAGGTTTTCCGCCATAGCGACGGTCGCTACGGCTATCCTTGGTTTCATCAGTATGGGGATGCTGGGAGGCCTACTTTACTACCCGGTTTCTTTTGCGTTGAAGCCTTTTCCACACCTCAATGACCTTAAAGGCGATTGGGTTTGGCCCGCCGTCATTATGATCGGAATGCTTTGGTCGCTGGGCTTTGTCTGGGGTGGGCTAAGCTGGCATCTTTTGGAAGGGCTGATCAACTCAACGACCGTTTTAAAGGTGATCTACGCAGTAATTCTTTGGAGTTGGGCCCTCTTGCTTTGGTATCTGGTACTATCTAAGCAGGTCAGCGGCTGATTGCCGCCTCCTCCAATTTTGACGTCGTTCACATCTAAACCGCACCAAGTACCGTTATTATATAAAGCGGTTCGTCGATTTTCCGCTGGCTGACGTCGGTCCGCCGGGGGCAAAGGGCTGAAAGACCGTATCTTAAGACCAAAATAACCGCCCTATGATCTTTCTCGTAGCACTTCTCCTTTCTCTCTGGTTCTGGCGTCGCAACTTCAAGGATGCCGGTATTTGGATGTTCGCCACTTACGCGGGCGTCGGTATGCTGGCCTGGAACGATTATAACGCCGCGAGCGCAATGAACGAGGCCGTGCCCCACATCGTGCGCGACTTCCTGCTGCTGGGTATGGTCGGCTTCATTCAAAGTCTGGCCGTCAACAAACGAATGCCGATCTGGCTGGCCGTAGTACTGACGCTGGGCATCTTCGCCCTGGCCCATTTCCTCAAATTCGAGCCGGAAGGGCAAACGTTTGGCGGCACTTCCGTAACGGAAGTTCATCCCATGACCGATGTGGAACTCGACCCCGCCGGAGAATTTCTGGTGCAGACAAGAGAAACACTATCAGGAATGACTTTCCGCTCCGAAGCATTTCAGCGCGGGTGGAAGATTAAGCCGGCCTTTGTACCCGATCACGGTGAGGCGACCGACCTGGACGACTACTTCGTGGTAGACGTGCGTAACGTCGACTACGCGGAAGAGGCGCTCGCGGAAATCGGCTCGGTCGTCTACTTCGAGCCCAACGAGATCGTGGAGATCGAGCCCCTCATCAGCGGCGACGCCGAAACCCTGAAACGTAACCCTTCCCTGAGTATTAACGACCCGGAAACGGAGCAGCAATGGGCGATGGAAGTGCTTAACATGGAAAGCTACTACCGCCTGCTCGCTAAGCAAACGCCGTTGAAAAAGGCCAAAATCGCCATCCTCGACACCGGCGTCGACGGCAACCACGAAGATCTGAAAGCCAACTACTTCAGCGTTGAAACAAAGTACGACAACGACCCCATGGGCCACGGCACCCACTGCGCCGGCATCGCCGCCGGCGTGACCAACAACGGCATCGGTATCGGCTCGCCGGCGGGCTCGGGTGACCAGCCGTTCGTAGAGGTAACCAGCATCAAGGTCCTCAGCGCCGGAGGAATGGGTACCCAGAAATCCATCATTGCCGGCATCATCGAGGCGGCGGACGAAGGAGCGGACGTCATTTCTCTCTCCCTCGGCGGTCGCAGCAACGGCAGCCGCCAGAAGGCTTACAGCCAGGCCGTGAAGTACGCCATCGGTCAGGGTGCGATCGTCGTTGCCGCGGCGGGCAACAGCAACATGGACGCTAAAGATTACTCCCCCGCCAACGCCGGCGGCATCATCACCGTCGCCGCGCTGGATCAAAACCTAAAGCGCGCCGTGTTCAGCAACACCGTCAACAACCTTAAGCGAGGCATCGCCGCCCCGGGCGTCGGCATCTACAGCACTACGCCGGACAACAACTATAAGACCTTCAGCGGAACGAGTATGGCCTGCCCCTTCGTCGCCGGCCTCCTCGGTGTGATGCGCTCCGTAAACCCGGATATTTCGGCGGCCGACGCTTATAAAATCCTTAAGAAGACGGGGAAAGAAGTAGCGGACTCCAGGGTAACGGGTAAGGTCGTTCAACCGGCGGACGCGCTGCGTGCCGCACTGCGGTAGATCGCAGCTCCAATCAACCGGACCTCCCGCTCATCATGGCGGCGTATGAATTTCATACGCCGCCATTGTTCTATCTTGCCCGACATGGATTTACAACTGCAAGACCAAACCATCTGCGTCGGGGGAGCTACCAGCGGCCTCGGACGGGCCATCGCCGTTCGCTTGATTAAAGAAGGCGCGCGGGTTGTCGGTATCGCACGGGGGCGGGCAAAACTCGATGCGATGGCCGCGGAATTCGGCGACCGCTTCATCCCATACGCCGCGGATTTGACGGACGCCACCGCCGTGAAGAATCTGGCTGACCACCTGACAAGGTATGAGCTTACCCATTGCGTATTCAACGCCGGCGGGCCGCCGACCGGCAGGGTGGACGAGCTGGAAATGAAAGATTGGGACCGGGCCTACGCCGGTACCCTGCGTTGGAAAATACAGCTGACCGAAGCTTTGCTGCCCCTTATGCGGAAGCGGAAATACGGACGGCTGCTCTACCTGGAAAGCGTATCCATCAAACAACCGATCGATAACCTGGTGCTGAGTAACGCCATGCGCGCCGCCGTTGCCGGTTTCGTCAAGACGTTGAGCCGGGAGGTAGGGGAGGATGGCATCACCGCCAATATCCTTGCGCCGGGCTACCACGCTACGCCGCGCATCACCGCCGTGCTGAAGAAGGCGGCTGAGATGCAGGGCATCGGCCTGGAAGAAACGAAACGAGGCTTCGCGGCGGAGACTTCCACCAAAGACATCGGTGACCCGGCGGATTTTGCCGGCTTAGCCGTTTTCCTGCTTTCTCCGGCCGCGCGCTACATCACCGGGCAAACGATCACCGTCGACGGTGGCCTCGTGCGCCACATCACCGGATAACCCCTCCGAACAGCAGACCATGAATTACTACCTGAATAAAGAAAAGGACCTCACCGCCCAGGAAGTCTTCCCCGGCATCATCGGAAAGATCATTCATACCGACGCCGTCACCATTGCCGACTTCCGGATTAAGGCGGGGACGGAACTACCGCTGCACGAGCACCCTCACGAGCAGACATCCACCGTGTTGGAAGGACGTTTCCTCTTCATGGTCAACGGTGTCAAGCGTATCTGTGAAGCGGGCGAAGTTGCGGTCATCCCCGGTAACGTCCTCCATCGCGGTACCGCGCTGACGGACTGTCGAATTCTGGACGTGTTCTCGCCGGTACGCGAGGACTATAAACAGTGATTGGGGGGAGGGCCTCCGGCCCGATGTTAAATTGGGCCGGAGGCCCTCCCACCTAATAAGAAGTACCAATATGACCATCTGCTACATCGCACCCATAGGCCATGATCTACCCACCGGACAAATTCTCCCCGACGTCCGATTCCTGCCCCTGACGCCGGAGGTGCCCCCCTTTGATATCGACGCCGTAATGGTATTCGATGGGGCGGGGGCGGGAGACCGCTACGTTTTGGAATTGCGTCGTAGCGGCCGCCCCTTTACCCGCATGGGCACGGTTACGGCGGAGCAGCTGCCGGGCGTGCTGGAGGCCTACCGGGATAGCCTCGCGGGAGTGCCCCGCACCAACTATCAGCCCGTCGACTGCAATTTCTACGACAACTTCGAAGCGGCCATCGTTCAGCGGCGAAAGATCGCCCTGACCTACGTCGAGGCGGAAGGGGAAAAGGTCACGATCATCACCGGCCTGAATGACCTGAAAACTCACCGCACGGAAGAATACGTGCAACTGGCTGACGAGAAATGGCTCCGCCTTGACCGGGTCGTTGCGGTGGACGGGGTCGAGGCGGAAGACAGTTGCCGGTTTTAAAGCGGGAGATCAGTTATCTGACGCGGCCACCGGAAAGTTCCTTGTTCAATTTGAGCTTCAGCCGCGCGGTAGCGTTGCCGTTGTTGACCAGCGTCAATACTTCACCTTCGTTCAGGTTGACTTGCGGTTTTCCGTAAGGACCGAGGCCGAAACCCTGTGTTTGGCGGTTGTTCTTACGGCTGCGAATCTTTACGTCGACGTTGCGGCTGCCTTTATTGGCGATCACGGCGGAATAGACGACCGGCTGGTCTTCCGCAAAATAAAAGGTGCCGCCGGCGGTAATCTCTACGTCGTAAGCGTAATCGAAGCGCATTGGTATTTGCTGACCGGCGGCCGGCTTGGCTTTGACGGTAGGCGACTCGGCGGGAGCTGGCAATGTCACTTTAGTGGGGGCGTCGATGGGTTGGTAGCGCATGCCCTCCGCGCCGGAGACGCTTGTGTTAGCGGCGATGAGACCGGGCCCGGATCCTTTGTTAAGCATATGTACCTCGTTGTCGGGGCTGACGGCGAGGCGGGCTTTGGCGTCGGGCATGATGTCAACCGACTTTACGATCTCCCCGTCGGCCTTGCTGACGAGTTGTACGGTGATGGTTTCGGTGCCCTGGTTGCGCAGCTTCGCCTGATAAGGGCGATCCATGAATTCGCCGAGGATGAATTTCTGGCCGGCATCGATGTTGACCACGGCGGAGCCGGCGGCGCAGGAGGTAAGCGCGGCGGCCACAATGAAGAAGAGTAAGTAACGCATGGTTGTTCTGGATTTGGTTCGCCACAAAGAACCGGGTGTTTTATAGCCCACGCGCTCCAGACCATAATGTGGGACGGCCCGGATCATGATTTGAACCTGAGTTTAAGTAAAAAGTGGGAAGCCGGGCGATGCCGACTTCCCACTTCAGTTCAATTCCCCCGGTTCGGGGGTAAGAACGAGGCTTTTGAAAACCGGGCGTTGCATCCCGCGACCCCGCCCGAATTAAGCAGGAGGTATTCAAGTGCGTAACGGACTTCCCACTTCCCACTTGAATACTTCCCACTAATTACGGCGTTCGTACCCGCGTCGATTCCTGAATCCAGCAGCCCACGGTGAAACGGTCGCCTACCGAGATGCCGCGCTGGAAAATATCCGACTTGGAAGGCATATACTGGGTGTAGCGGTTGATGAGGGCATTGGCTTTGCCGGAGAGAGAGCCGTCGATGCTCTTTGCGCGCTGCCACTGGTCGATCGCGGGCCAGGTAACGACCTGTGAATCGAAGCCGGTACCCGGGCCGCACAGCGGACCGGAACTCGCGTACAATGTACCGATCAGCATATACGGCTCACCGGAAGACGGATCGGCGGATGCGGCTTTGCGGGCAAAATTGCGGGCCTGGCTGAAGCTGCGTTTATGACTGTAGTATACTTTGGCGACATACATATAATAGCGGCCCTTCTTCTCCGCATCGTCGGTGCCCTCGGCGGCGGCCGTGAATTTCTCGATGGCGCAGTCGTAGTCACCGGCTTCCAGACAATCGAAGGCTTGCTTCAACTCGGACGGGCCGCTGTTGGTAGGCTGACGGCAATTGGTGTTATAGGCATTCTTGAGTTCGTCGAACTCCGCCGTGCCCTCGACGCAGCCGCCGTAGCGGAGACGGGAGTAAGCCGTCAGGATGGCGTCGCAGTTCGTCGGGTCGGCTTTGTAGTCGGCGTAGTACTGGTCGATGAAGTATCGGCAATCGTAAAAACCCTGTACCGTCTCGAAGTAACGGAGGGTTTCGGGGGCATAATTTTTGATGGTGGTCCAGGCTTCGCACTCGGAGGCTTTGCATTCCTTTAACCCCTTAGCCAGGCGATTATTAAGGGCGGATGCTACCATCTTCGCCTCCGCCACGTCGATCTTGCCCTCGCGGTGCTGCTCGACGACGAGCTTGGACATGGGGTTGATTACGAAGTAATTCAGTTTATCCTCACCGTCGATTTCCAGACTCTCCTTGAACAGGGCGTAGATCTCGTCGTCGGTCGCCGTGCCTTTATAGGTGTAGTAGCTGTCGAAGCCCTGGATGGCGGCCATGTAACCGTCGCCCGGGTAGCAGTCGCGCGCCTGCTGATAGAGCATGACGATGGTGTCGCCGTAAGCTTCTTTTTTTGCGGGGGTGTTCTTGATCAGGTCGTTATAAAACGCGATGCCGTCGGTGTAGACCGTAGCGCGCTTACCGTCGGCCGCGGGGGAGACGGCGTAGACCTTGCGCCACGATTTCATGGCGGCTTTCATGTCTTTACCTTTCAGCAACTGGCGGTAAATGACGTAGTTGTCCGAGGCGTCGTCCGGGTTCGGCGCGTCGGAGAACTTGGGGCAGGGGCTGAGGTTTTCGTCGGTCGGTTTAGGGGCCGTAGTCTTTGGCGGCGTAGTGCCGGTAGTGGCGGGGCCGGCGGCTTTGGGCGTGCAAGCGAAGCCGAGGAAGAGAAGGAAGACGTAGAGTAATATTCGTTGTGTCATAATAGCCGGTGGTTGGTTAACTGTAGTATAAAGATGCGAAAGGCCACCGGTGTTGGCTGGTGGGCGAGTAAAATCGGTTTATTTTTGCGGAACAATAGCCCCACTACATGAAAAAGCATAATTTCTTCGCCGGTCCGGCGATTCTTCCCGCTCCCGTACTGAAGCAGGCCGCCGCCGCGGTCACCGATTTCGCGGGCATGGGCCTCTCCGTATTGGAGATCAGCCACCGCTCGAAGCCTTTCGTCGCGGTGCTCGACGAAGCCGAGGCGCTGGTTCGTGAACTGCTTGGCCTGAGCGACGAGTTCGCCGTGCTTTTCCTGACCGGGGGCGCGAGCAGCGAGTTCTACCTCACGGCCATGAACTTGCTGAACGAAGACGAAACGGCCGGTTACATCGACACCGGCGCGTGGTCCGCAAAGGCGATCAAGGAAGCGAAGCTCTTCGGCAAGGTCGACGTGCTGGCGAGTAGCAAAGACACGAACTACAACTACATCCCGCAAGACGTAGAGGTGCCGGAAGGCCTGAAGTACGTCCATATCACCAGCAACAATACCATCTTCGGCACCCAGTTCCACTACTGGCCGGAAACGGACGCGCCGCTGGTGGCCGATATGTCATCCGAGATATTCAGCCGTAAACTGCCGCTGGACAAATTCGGCCTCATTTACGCCGGCGCGCAGAAGAACATGGGCCCGGCCGGGGTGACGCTGGTCATCGTCCGCAAAGATCTGCTCGGTAAGGTGCAACGCGAAATTCCGACGATGCTGGATTACCGCACGCACATCGCCAAGAACTCCAGCTTCAACACGCCGCCCGTTTACCCGATTTACGTCAGCATGCTGACCCTGCGTTGGGTCAAAGAGCAGGGCGGCATCGAGGCCATGGAGAAAAAGAACGCCGCCAAGGCGCAGTTGCTGTACGACGAGATCGACCGCAACCCGAAGTTCAAGGCTTCCGTGGAAGACAAGAACAGTCGCAGCGTGATGAACGTCTGTTTCCTGCCCACCGATGAGGCCGATACCCAGCCCTTCGTGGACGCGGCGACGGCCGCCGGTTGCGTCGGCATCACCGGTCACCGCTCGGTCGGTGGCTTCCGCGCCAGTATTTACAACTCCATGCCGATCGAGAGCGTGCAAGTGTTGGTGGACGTGATGAAGGCGTTTTAGCCAGGCTGTAGGTTGCAAGTTGCAGGTTAGCCATCGGGAATGCGTGACGGCAACCTGCAACTTGAAACCCGCAACCTTCCCCCGTCGATCATTTCCCGCCGTTCGTCGACTAAAACGGCCTTTGCGCGTTACCTTTTTGTTAAAATCGCGTACGGTCGTTATCTTCGTTGTCCACCCGATCAACACCTCATTCATGTCTTTTCGCAAACTCAAACGGTCTTACATACTGGCTTTCGTACTCGTGCTTACCATGAGTGCCGTCAGTTTCGGCTTCCTGGTAGGTCAGAGTCAACAGGCCCGGCAGGCCCGGGAAGCGACCGAGCAAATCCAGCTGCTGACCGACAAAGTACAGGTGAGTGGTGAGCTGGTTGTCCGCGGTGCCGACGGCCTGCGACGGCTGATCATCAAGTAAACGACAAACAGCTATTAAAATGGCTCTTCTCGCGTGGCGGGAGGAGCCATTTTCTTTTGCGGGCAAACGGTCACACGGACTTCCCTACTTCCCACTAAGAAAAGGGCGGGGTCGCGGGATGCAAAGCAAGTAGCAAATGGCCTCGTGAAAAACCACCCGCCGACGTTCCCGACGCCCTACCTTCGCGCCTTTCCCCAAACATAGTAAGCATGAGCAACTACCTCGCCCTTTTGTGCGACCTCGACGGCACCCTGGCCGACACCGAACCCCAACACTGCGCCGGCTGGATAGACGCGCTGGCCGAAGACCATGGTCTTGATTACGACGAGCATTGGTTCGACCAATGGATCGGCACTTCGGATACCCTGGTTGCCGAATGGATCATCAAAGAGCACGCGCTGAAGGTGACCGCCGCCGAACTCATCGCCGCCAAACAGGTTCGTTTCCACGCCGCCGTGCGCGCTACCGGCCGGGGCTTTCCCGGCGTAGCGGAGCAACTCGCGCTGGTCGCCGCCCGCTTTCCGCTGGCCATCGCCACGAACAGCGGCCGCGATGATGCCGACGTGGTGGTCCCCGCCCTTGGCCTCGATAATTTCACCGACGTCGTCGTTACCGCCACCGACGTGGTGAACCTCAAACCCGCGCCGGATATCTACCAACTCGCCGCCCAACGCCTCAACGTACCGCCCACCAGCTGCGTGGCGATCGAAGACAGCACCCCCGGCGGCGCCGCGGCGAAGGCGGCGGGCTGTTACCTCATCGGCCTTAACCCCGGCGTGACGATGGCCGACGAGGTGATCGGGGACAATGCGCGGGCGGTGGCGCGGGCATTGCGGATATTGGGGACGGTGTATTTATAGCGTTGCGTTGCATCGGCCTTCAGGCCGATCTTTTTTGCTATCGGGCTGAAAGTCGGTCGCTGTTCTAATCGGCTGAAAGCCGATCGCTGTTCTAATCGGCCTGAAGGCCGGTCGCTGTTCTAATCGGCCTGAAAGCCGATCGCTGTTCTAATCAGGCTGAAAGTCGATCGCTGTTTTAATCGGGCTGAAAGTCGGTCGCTGTTCTAATCAGGCTGAAGGCCGATCGCTGTTTTAATCAGGCTGAAGGCCGATCGCTGTTCTAATCGAGCTCAAAGTCGGTCGCTGTTCTAATCGGCCTGAAGGCCGATGATACGTTAGGCCAACAGGCCCTCCAGCCACGGCTTCTCCGTGCACGGCTCCGTCGTTCGGATTCGTCCCCGTAGCGCCTCGCGCGCCTTCTCGTCGCCAGGGGACAGGCGGATCACTGCGTTGGCCAGCTGGAATATGTTGCGGTAGTTCTGCAGGTGATAGCCAATGGTCTTGCGCCGGCTCAATAACTTGCGGGTGCTCTTGATGTGGGATTGCAGCAGCGTGAAGCTGTCTTGCCGGAAATAGATTTTCAGCTGCATTACCCGGGCGGTGAGGTGATGAATAAAATCCTTGAAGTCCGCTTGCTGGAGGTGGAAGAGCGCGTCGCCGTCTTGCCCGGTGGCAAGAGCGAGACGGGCGCGGCCGAGGGCGAGCACTTCGCTGCCGCCTTTTTCGGGCAGTTCGTGGTAGTGGGCGTCGAGGAAGTCGGCGGCGTAGTCCACTTCCCGCAGGCGTAGCGCCAGACCGAGAATGTTGTTGAAGGCGAAGATGCTCAGGCGGCCGTTGTGGTGCAGGGTGCCGAGTTGCAACCCCAGTTTGTAAAGGGCGAAGGTAGCGGCGACTTCCGCTTCGGAGCCGGTGTTGGCCCGCCGCAGGCCGTGGTTGATGGCGGCGATCAGCACGGTCCGCTGATCGTCAGGGGAGAGGCGGCCGGACATTGCCATGATCTCCGCCGAAAGTTGGGTGTAGGCCTCGCCCGATTCGGCGGCGGGCTCCAGCTGCAGCCGCGCAACCAGGTAGTAAAGACGGATGAAGGGATCGTCGCGGTGCGGCTTGGTCTGGGCGGCGGCCAGTAGCGCGTCGAGACGGGGGATCTCGTAATCGTCGGTCGTTTTGTGCAATCGCCGGTGGGCCAGCGTGATGCAGACCTGCCGCAGGCGCATGGCGATGACGTAGCTTTCCAGGGTGATCTCCGGGGCGAGGTAATTGACCTTGTCGCCGCGGGAGGCGATGAGGTCAAGGTCGTATTGATCGATGGCCAGTTGGTACTCCAGCCGGAGGCGGTCCGTTCCGGCGATGGGGGAGGGGCGGTAGCGGCGCATCCGCGTCTGGCGGTGATCGTCGAGGTCGCGGTTGCGGTAGGCCTGGAGGAGATACTCGGTAGGGGCGTGCTCGTGACGGCGGAAGGCGTCCCAGGCCAGGAAGTCTTCGAGTCGTTTGAGGAGCTGGTGTTCGAGCTGGCGATGCTTGGCCGCGTCGTAGGCCTCACCGGGGTAGATCAGGGCATATTCGGCTTCCGGCTCGGGCAACTCCTCCGCATCGCGGCGAAGGCGGAAGAGGTGGCGGCAATCCGCCCGCCGGTTGTGGAGTTCGGCGGCCAGCCAGCGGGTAGCGGCCTTTGCTTCGGCGGTGCTTAATTTGTGGATTATTTGTTGGAGGAGCGACATTTGAGAACGGGACGGGTTTTCAACAATGATACGGTGTTGTGCGGGAAAAGTTCTTAAAAGAACAAGCTTTTACCCCGCGTCCGCGCCCAAGACTTTCAACAAACGATACTTTTTGGCTTTGCTTAGCGTCCGTTTTAGCCCGATTATTGCATTACTGAAATAAACACTTTACTTCCTAATCTAATCTCTCCAATTATGCGCCTATTTTTATTCCTTTTACTTAGCATTTCAACCCATTTGCTGACCGCCCAGTGCGCGCAGGTCACCCTGATAAATACATCCTGCGAAAGCAATGAAGGATGGTTTGCGGTTATCGACATTAGTGAAAATAACGCGGGCGACCTATTGTTGGAAGGGGAGTCCGGTGTTTTCCTCGTGCTTAATATGAATGGAGAAATGACCTTCGGGCCGTATAGTTTGGACATCGATCTTGTCGAATTGAACTTCAGTCAAAGGGATAACCCTGATTGTAATTTCACCCTTGACGTAGTCCGACCCGAAAACTGCGGTACCGACCCCTGTTTCGGCTTCGCGCTGGAAATCAACGGCATCAGTGATCCGGCGGATTGCGAGTACTTCTACCGAGCTACCATCACGCCGGAAGACGGCTTTGATGACACGACGATCTACCTGCGACAGGGCGACGATACCGTGGCTGTTAACCCTTCTTTGCTGCTCAGTAACGCGGACTGGACCCCCGGTGACTATGAACTGTTGGTCACCAACGGGGCGTGTACCCTGGTAGAGGCCTTCACCATCACCGCCTCCCCTGAATGTGGTAGTATCTCCGTGTTCAGTTGGCTGGACGAAAACGAAAACGGGTCTATTGATGCGGGGGAAAACGGATTGCGTGTAACGGGGACTTATTTTAGTGAGTCTACGGGCGTTTCAAAATCCTTCGGTAGTGACGAGAACGGAGACATAGAAATTGACGCGCTGCCTCCGGGGGTGTACTCTCTGTCTTTCAACTCGCCCGGCAACTTCCGACCGACCGTTTTCCAGGCGGACGGTACCACCGCCGGTGGTAGCTCACTGCGGGAAAACCTTACCCTGGACGCTATCGAGATAACCGGAACGGAGCGTATTGAAATTTATGACGTGGGCTGGATCGAACTACAGTGCGAAGTAGTTGCCATCGTCATCAATGACGTCACTTGCTTTGGCGATTTTGACGGAGAAGCGACGGTGGAAAGTACCGTCGGTTCCGGGCCTTTCACTTATCTATGGGAGAGCGGTCAGACAACCGCGACGGCAATCGAGTTGCCCGCGGGTATCTTTAATGTATCCGTTACGGATGCCGATGGCTGTGTAGCCATAGGTACCGTTGAGATAACAGAGCCGGACCCCATCACGATCGGGGGAGAAGTGATTGACGTTGATTGTAACGGCGACGCGACGGGGGAGATTCAGCTATTTACCAACATTATTCCCACCCAGATACTCTGGTCGCACGGGGATGTAGGAAACCCTGTTGTCGGTCTTACCGCCGGCATTTACTCCGTTACGGTGACGGACGAAAATGGCTGTGAGGAAGTAGCGAACTTTACGGTGTACCAACCTGCAACGTTGATCGTCGATGTGTCGCAAAATCTGGACTGTGGGGCCGCTCAGCAATTTGACGTGAGCGTAAGTGGAGGCGCGGCACCTTACGCTCACGAATGGATTCGCGATGACGTCATCTTATGCCAGGCCGTCGGTTGCGAGCGGTATCCACCAGGTGAAGTTTACCTGTTACGGGTGACCGACGCAAACGGATGCGTTGGCGAAGCGACGGGGGTTGTGGTCAATGATGTACAAATACTTGACAATTTACCTGATTACAGATTGCCCTGTGATGGTGGTGCGTTCACCGTTACCGTTCAGGATCTCGGTCTCAACATACCGGGTGACTTTAACTTCGAGTGGCGGAACGTGGACGGCGTGCTGGGTACCGGCCCGTCGATTTTGATCAGCGAGCCTGGGGAATACACCCTGAAAGGCGTTACCACCTTCGGGGAGTGTGAAGTGATCGGCACTTTCGAGGTCTTTCAGGCTTCCCCGCTTGACGTTTACGCCCTTGAATTTTCTACTGACCCCGACTGTGCCGAAAGTGCCTGCGCACAACTCGCCGGCCCTACTTCGGCACCGGGTATGAATTATTTTTGGGAACTACCTACGGGAGACAACGTCACGACGAGTGTCGACACTTTTCTGTGCGATTACGGTCCCGGCCTCTACTCGGTCAAGATCAATAACGGCTGTGATTCCGTTACGCTCACCGCCTTCCTCGACCCCGAACCGGGCTGTACCTCTATCTCGGGTACCGTTTCGTTCGATGCCGACGAAGACTGCGATGAGGATGCCGGTGACTTGCCGGTGCCCGAAATGCTGGTGGAGATCAGCAGCCAGGACGGTACGGACGTTTACTACGCAATCACGAACAGCGAAGGTTTTTACGTGGCGGATGTACTGGCCGGCCGTTACTTCGTCCGTCCGGTACCCGACCCCCTCGTCGCGCTCGACGCCTGCGAACCGCTGGAGGTCGAAGCCGTGGTGGAAGTACCGGCAATCGCCAATCCGCTCGTCCGGGAAGTCGAGCCCTGCCCGCTGCTGACTACCGAGGTGAGCACGCCCTTCCTGCGCCGCTGTTTCCTGGCCTGCAGCTTCGTGGAATACGCCAACGAAGGAACCGGCGTGGCGGAAGACGCCCGGCTGGTGGTCACCTTCGATGAATACCTGATCGAAATTACCTCAACTACTCCCTTTGTACGTAGCGGCCAAATTTTCACTTTCGAGTTGGGCGATCTGGAGCCGGGCGAGAGTGGCCGCATCTACTTCAACTACCTGGTCAGCTGCGACGCCGAACTCGGGCAGGCGCACTGCATCACCTCTAAAATCACGCCGGACAAACCCTGCGTTGAATCGGATGACTGGGGCGGCGCGCTGGTCAGCGTCGGTACCGGTAACTGCGACGGCAGCCAGGTGCGCTTCGAAATAGGGAACAGGGGGAATAACCCGATGTCCGTTCCGCTGCGCTACGTCATCGTGGAAGACGGTATCATGATGACGCCCGATACGATGATCGTGCGCGAGCTGATGGCGGGGGAGGTCTTCGAACTGGAAATTCCCGCCAACGGTCTGACCTACCAGGTGATCACTAATCAGGAACCGAACGCGCCGGCGTCTACCGAGCCTTCGGGCGTGGTGGAAGGTTGCGTGACGGGCGGTGGCACCTTCTCGACCGGCTTCGTTAATCAATTGCCGATCGGTAACGGCTTGCCGTCGGAGTCCGTAGTCTGCGTGGAGAACGTCGGCTCTTGGGACCCCAACGACAAGCGCGGCTTCCCGCTGGGCTTCGGGGCGGAGAACAACATCGAACCGGGAACGCGGCTGCGCTACAGCATCCGCTTTCAGAACACGGGAACGGATACGGCCTTCAACGTCGTGATCAGCGACACGATCGGCGCGGCCCTCGACCTGGCTACGATCAAGATGGAAGGCGCGAGCCACGATTACGAGGTCTTCATCGACAGCCAGCGGGTGCTGACCTTCCGCTTCGCCGACATTATGCTGCCGGACAGCAACGTGAATCTGGCGGCGAGCCAGGGCGTGATCAACTTCACGATCGACCACGCGGCCGGGCTGGAGCGCGGCGATTACATCACGAATCAGGCGGCGATCTACTTCGACTTCAATGAGCCGGTGATCACCAATGTCAGCAGCCACCGCATCGCCGTGGAGGGGCTGCCGACGACGGCGGTGTACGATCCGCGCCGGGTGGCGGTCGGCGTTTTTCCTAACCCTACGGGCGGGCAACTCAACGTCCGTATTCCCGCAGGCGATCTGCGGCCGGGCGACCGCCTGCGCGTAACCGACCTGTACGGTCGCGCGCTACTCGACCAGATCGCCGACGACCTGACGACACCGCTCGATGTGCGTAATCTCAAAACGGGATACTACCTGTTGCTGGTGACCGACGCCAGCGGACGGGTCAAGGGGCGGACGGGGTTTGTTTTTAGTGGGAAGTGATCAAGTAAGAAGTGGGAAGTGCTGCCGCTGTAACGTGCGGTAACACTACCCACTTCCCGGTTGTCTGCTTCCCACTATTATTTGGGCGGGGCCGCGGGTGCAAACCAAAGAACACTAAAACCACGCCCGGTGCATCTCCCTGACCAGACGAACGGACACGTATTCCCAAAGAAATTAGATCATACCTGAGTTGCAGCACCCGTCCGGCGATAGTCGGGCGGGTGCCTTTTTTCAACAAATATGCATGTGGGAAAATATACTGGTAATGAATAAAGGGAGTATGTGTGTAGTTTTCACGAAGCACCTTCAACAAATTAATAAAAGTGTCCTTTGCGGTTTATGGTGGAAACCGGATCATTGTAATGTGGAAAGCCGTCTCTTTCCCAAAATCCTTCTCATACCATAAATCATATCCCCCATGCGTAATCTACTATTTTTGCCCCTTTTGTTATTCAGCGCGCTACTTGCAGCCCAGTGTTCCATCGAGGTTTCGATCTCCGGTACGGAATGTACAGCCGACGAAAGCGGCTACTTTCTTTTCTTCGATGTGGAGGGGTCCGGCGGCTCTGCCTGGACGTCATCGGAACTCGGTGTAAGTGGTAGCTACGATACCGACGAGATTTTCAGTGCCGGACCGTTTGCTTTTGGACAACTGGACAGCATCACCTTTCGGGATACCGCGGATATGAATTGTTTATTAGTGATTGAAGCACCTACGGTAGATTGCGTACCGCCGGACCCGTGCACGTCTTTTAATCCCGCCATCACCACGGACTTTCAGAACACCGTACTTTGTTCCGACAACCGGATACTTACGATATTTTTGTTCGAGGGGAACTCTGACAGTCTGTACGTCACGGTCGCCAATAATGCGAACGGTGAAACCGTGGTGCGGGAGGACATTCTGGGAAACATCGCGGCATACGATGACTTGCCGGACGGTACCTACTCGGTGACCGTAGCCAATGAGTTCGGTTGCGAGGTGACCCAAGAGGTTAATATCGCCCGGGGGGAAGGCTGCGCTTTCATCGTTGGTACCAGTTTTAAAGACAATAACGCGGATGGGCTAAGAAACCAGGGCGACACGAACCTGCCCACGACGGTGGAATTGCTGCTGGACGATCAGGTAGTACAAACGAGAGCGGGTAACAATGGTGGTTATTTTTTCTCTAACCTTGCTTATGGAGACTACGTTGTTCGCTTCGTCGCCCCCTTCGGCCACGAGGCTACCGTCCGGGATGCGGACGGCGGCGAAAGCAGCAATATCGACCCGGTGACGCTGACCAGCGATCTGCTTTCGCTTTCGGCGGATAACCAGGTAGATACGATTAATGCGGGTTGGGTGACGACGGCGGAATGCGCGGATTTTGCGATGTCTATAAGCGAGCTACCGACCGGCAACTGTGATCAAAATGCCGAATCCGAACTTGTTATCGATCTTGCCGGTGCGGCTTACCCCGTCATCATCATTTATGCCGTTCAGGCTGACATCAATGTACTCGATTCCGTTTGGGCGGAAAGTAGTACGGTGAATCTGGTAGTGCCCTCCGATTCTTTGATTCTCGTGACGGCAACGGATGCTAACGGCTGTCTGGTCGCCAGTAGCATCTTCACGGAAGGTTCCGACAACGGCTTCGAGGTAAACATCGAATCATTTGGTAACATATGTGATACGGTAGGTGTCTCCCTTCGCGCGGAGATCGATGGCGCCAATATCGAAGACTTAACTTTTGAATGGAATACCGGGGCCACGACGCAAGTCATTGAAGATATATTTATCGGAGACATCTACTCCGTTGTGGTTACGAACACGGTAACCGGTTGTGAAACGGAAGCTACGGTTGATCTCTTTGATTCAGATGTCATCACCATCGCTTCCATCCTTTTTTCCGAACCTTTCGTCATTACTTGCGATGAGGATTCGGTACTGGTCGTCGTACCTGAACTGAACGCGGAATTTACTTACGAATGGTTCGGCCCGCAGAACCAGAGGTTCGACGGACCGTCCTTCATGGCTACCATGCCCGGGCTCTATACCGCAGTTGCTACTAACGTTGCAGGCGGTTGCCAGCTGAGCGGCGTTGCCGTTGTGCGCTCCGAATCGCTGAGCGGTCAGTTCATCGAAGTGTTCTCCACCGGTATTGATTCCATTTGCGGGCAAAACAATTGTTTCGGCCTGGAGACCACCCTCAGCCCGAACGAGGTGGGAACCTGGTTTAACGCAACGTGGCAAGGCCCGAACGAGGAATACATCAACCAGCTGAACCAGAACCCGATTGAATATTTCTGCTCACCTTTTCCGGGTTTGTACGAACTGACGATCACGACCGATTGCGACACCGTTCGCCGATCCTTCATCCTCGACGACCCGCTGGATTGCAGCAGCATCAGTGGTACCCTATGGCTGGACCAGGCGGCGAACTGTGCCCTCGACGCCGGCGATACCGGCGTGCCGAACTACATCATCACGCTGACCAACGATACCTGGGCTGCATCTGGGGCGACGTTCAACGCACAACGACAGAACATCATCGATGGTTTGGATGCTGCTCTGAGTCCTGCAACGGGCTGGAATACGCTAATTCGTGATGTGATCGATGTATCCACGGTCGCTAGAACTTCAAACACCATAGTCACGATAACTATACCTGGAACCGCAG
>ENA-ORXT01003464-ORXT01003464.1-marine-metagenome-genome-assembly--contig:-NODE-3464-length-17369-cov-40.663602_pt1 | contig 17369 bp, 5 predicted proteins | sample MGYA00237868_ERZ511482 | MGnify/ENA metagenome assembly ERZ511482 | reverse complement strand
GTAGAAAATGATCAAGGATTAGAAGACCCAGTTAGAATCGTAAAAGTAGCAGTATGGGATTATAGTTTTATATTTAAGCAATCAGATGTCGTATGGACGGATAGAGCAGGGTGCTGGGAAGTAGATAGAGAATATGATGAAATGAATATGAAAGTTATTTTCGAAAACTTCAACTTAAAAGTCAGAGATTTAAGTTATTGGCTATCACTAAGAGTCTTAAGGGATCAAACCAGATCATTTAGCGTTCCTCTTAATAATGTATATGTAAGATATGACGATATAGATGATAGAAGAGAATGGGCAGCTTCTCATACACATAATACAGATTTGGATTATAGAGATAGATCGACTTTTGATGGTATACCGCAGCCAAGGTTAAGACTAAATTATTTATTAAGAAGAGGCAGTGGTAGAGGAGCAGCTCCTATGCTTCAAGGTAATCCATTTAATTCTTATTTATCTATGCTTGCTTCATATGGCTGGGGAGGATTATACAACATTGTGTCATCTCATATCCAACCTGATATAGCTAATCCATATGAAGATGGAGATCGAGCCTCTATGTTTAATGCAATTACTCATCATGAATTAGGACATGCTTCTCATCATACCATAGAAGGAGAAAGTTATTGGTTTCATTATAGGAATCATATTATACATAATACTGGATATGGAACATTCCCAGGATTTTTACCAGGGTCTTCTCCTGGAAGGGTAGCATTAGGAGAGGCTATAGGAAATTATACCGGACATATATATGGAGGTACTTTTTTTGGAGGAGAAGCTACAGATTTTTTAAATAATTTTATTCCTGCTGGACTGATGTTCGACTTAGAGGATACAAACTCAGATTTCGTAACTGACCCTAATACTGGAGTAAGCACAAGAGACAATGTTCAAGGATTTACTCGAGCTATGATATTTGATGCACTTGAGGGCACTACGGATATTGAAAATTATGGAGAGAATTTAAGAAATTTACACTTATCTAGTACACCTACTACTCCAGCAAATTATGATGACTTAATAGAAGTCTATGACGTATTCAATTAAAACAATCTACTATGAAATACCTATCAATATTACTCATCTTTTTAAGTATAGGCTGCTACGACAGTCTTAGCCCAGAAGAATATTATGAAGCATGTCCTTATGAATTAAAATATGGCAGATCACATTATCTGGAAGTCCCTATTACCATAACACCTCATCAAAAAACATATAGATTAGGTGATACGATAAATGTAAAAATGTTTTTCAGTGACTCTATTTATGATCTATCAAGGCAGACAAAGTTTAAGATAGAGGAATTTCCATTTGAGCCTTCCAATCTTTTATATAGAATAGAGGATAATGCATGGGAATCGGGTTATAGAGTCAATGAACTTATCGTAGACGAAGAAAAGTTCAAAACCAGATACAATAGCCAATCAAGTGTAGCAGATGATATGCGAGGCTTTACAGTGTACGAGAATGGCTTTTATCGTTTTGAATATGATCTTGTTTTCAGTAAGTCAGGCAAGTATGTCATAATGACTTCAGATCAATACGAATTTAATGGAGGCACAGGGAATGCTCATCTTAATCAGCATATAGATGCTATAGAATTCGAAGGGAGATGCCCAGATTCTAATTTTTTTATTTGTAGTGTTATAGAGGGTGATCCACATTATGATGATTTTATAGACGAGTTATTATACTTAGAAAATGAAGTATATCGTGGTAAACTTACAAGTATAGAGAAAGAAAACTATGATGAATACTTTGGATCAGGAGGTGTAGCAATAGAGTGGAATGGTGTTTTTTGTTTTGAGGTGTTGGAGTAGCCAGAATAGAAGCTGAGATTGAGAATAGTGTTCAAATAATAAAAAGGCTGCATCCACTTTATGGGATGCAGCACTTTCATAAGGTATGTATGCTTCTTTAAGTAAAAATATTTGATTTTATATTATGCTATAACATTGTAATAGAGCCTGCTTTTTTGACTTGAGTGCCATCTAATATGTCGAAGACAATCATGTAAGTATAGACTCCAAGTTCAAGACGTTTGCCGTTTCGAGTTCCATCCCATCCCTCATAACCATAGCTATCATTGCTGAGGTCGTAAACTAATTCTCCCCATCTATCAAAAATCTGAACACTACTGACACCTACGACAGCTTCATTGTAACTGATAGTGAATTTAGATTCTTCATTATTTGTTTTTGGAGTAAAGACATTAGGAATATATATTTCTATATTAATTTCTACATCTATAAATATGATATCATAAGTATCGCAGCCATTAGCATCTATTGCATAGACTTCATAGAAAACATTCTTAGTTGGCTTTAGATTCAGTAATTGATATTCTTCACTTACAACATCTCCGTTTTCATCTAACCAAACTAACTCCGTTACACCTTGACCTATAAATTCTGGAATAATATCTATCGTCTGTCCTAAGTTAACAGTCATGTCTTCTCCTAATGAGATGCCATCAGCAGGTTGGTTAACAGTGAGCTCAAGCGTTAGTATACTATCACAACTATTGTTATTCCTAATTCTTGTCTCATATATTCCTGATTCATTAACTATTAGATCTCTGTAGCTGAATTCTTCACCTTCGCATATTGTCTTATAGATTGTAGCCCTTGGCATCATTTCTATATCTAACTCTACAGTTACGATACTATCACATCCATATTCATTAGATAATATTGTTTCGTAAGTGCCTGACTGATCTGTAGTGATATCATATGATGTATACGTATCACCTTCACATATCTTTTCTTGTATAGTGGTATTTGATTTTGGAATAACGGTAAGATCTATTGCAACAAGACTATCACACCCATTTACATTAGTAAGTACATCCTCATAAGTACCAGTTATAGATGCACTGATACCATCTAATTCGAATACATCACCTTCGCATATAACTTCATTAGAGAAATAAGTCGTCGCCTCTGATACAGTTAGTGTCAGACTTATTAATGTATCGCAAGCACCGCCAGATAATACAGTTGTCTCATAGACACCGCTTTCATCTGCAGAGATGTCATAGATGGAGTAAGTATCACCCTCGCAAATGTTAGCTTCTAATTGTACCGATACTTCTTGTCCTATAGATAACTCGACAGTAATAAGACTGTCACAGCCATTATAAGCGGGTATAGTAGTAGAGTAAGTTCCTGCTGTAGATTCAGAAATATCTAATAGATTGTAGACCTGCCCCTCGCAGATGCTTGCCTCTATATGGTTAATTTTATTTTCTAATACTGTGAGTTCTACAGTAATAACGCTATCACAACCTACGGCATTAGAAATAGTAGTAGGGTACAGTCCAGACGTACTTTCTTCTATGTCTAAAAATCTTAAAGTATCTCCATCACATATGGTTTCTTGGATATAATATTCTGAAGACTCTAGTACGATAAGATCTATATTGTATAAAGTGTCGCAGCCTGTCGGATTAGAATATAAGGCTTGGTATTGTCCTGTGGCATCTGCAGTAAGATTATATAGTGAATAGGTATCTCCTTCGCAAATTGTTGTAGAGATATCAGCTTCGATATTCTCAGCATATGTTAGTGTAAGAATGACAACACTATCACATCCTAGTGCCGGGTAGCTTGTCTCAAATACACCTTCTTCTGTAAGTAGCATTCCATCCCAGTCATAAATCTCCCCTTCGCATAATGTAGCTTCGTCATAGTGTAATACAGGCTGTTCTACAACCACAAGAAGACTTGTGATGCTATCACAGCCATCAATTACAGAGGGCTTGTCATTTTGGAAAAAACCATTGGTTGAGATCTCAAAATTTCCGAATTGTATCGATTCTCCATCACAGATATATTCTACTCCGAGATCAACTTCGTATTTATTTATAATAACTTCGTAGGGCTCGCTGAGATAACAGCCATCGGAAGTCGTAACCATGGCCATATATGTACCTTCTACGTCAACAATAGATGACTGTAGATTAATTCTATCGTAAATTTCACCAGAAATGGCAATACCATTATGGTACCATTGTATACTCAATGCATCAGTGTCATCAACAATAAGTCGTAGATTGTCTCTGCATATCGTACCGAAAATTAATTCGTAAGGAATGGAACCTGAGCACTGACAATCGTCATCGTTAATATCGATCATACCGTCATTGTCGTCATCTATTCCGTTATCGCAGATCTCCTGTGCATACATGGAGCTGCCAAAAAAGATAAAACTAAATACTAATAAGTACTTTAACTTATACATACCTTAAATATTTTATGGCTTCTACTTAAAAGCCTGCATTACATAATTTTACTTCATATAGGGTGTTATTTTAGAAAGGGTGAATTAATGGTATTTGTTATTTATAATCTTGTGTATTTAATCATTGGTACACCCATTAGAATCAGTGACAGTGATACAATATGTATGTCCTCCAGCAAGGTCTTCTATCTCTATCTGTCCAGAGTGATTAAGAGTAGTCGAACCAGTAATCGTTCCATCTTGTGAGTGCCATGTTATACTGTATGGTGTACTTCCACCACTTATTTGTAAAGTTGTTGCTCCTTCTTCTTCTTGACAGTTATCATCTTCATAGCTTACAACAGAAGCTTCGGGTCTTTCTATTACTATCTCTATATCATCAGGCCATATATCAGAACAGCCAGTTTCTATACCGGTGATCGTAATGTCAGAATAGGTACCTGGACATAGATCATCAATGAGTAGGTCTCCAGCAAAATCATATGGACCTAAAGTAGTTATTGTGCCTTCATAAGTGTATGAAACTGTGAATTCTCCTGTCAATCCATGATTAGCATCTACAGTAAAGCTGCCATTACAGATTCCATCACAATTATCCACGTCATCAGTATGTGTAACATGCTCCCACTCTGCACCTGTCTCTCCTATAGTGAGTGATTGTGGCCATACCTCAGAACATTGGTCATCTACTCTTGCGATTGTAATATTAGAATAATTACCAGCACAAAGTCCCGTAATAAATACTGTATCGCCAGTGGTATAAGGGCCTAAATTAAATGTAGATCCATTATAATCATAAGCGAGATTAAAGTCCCCCGTGACAGGATAATCAGGATCGATAAAAATAATTCCTTCACAAGCACCTTCACAAGTATTTTCACTTTCTAATCCTAGGTTTTCGAATGCACAGAGATTACAATCACCATATATGGCTACATCATCTATTCTAATTCTTTCTCTAAATCCGGTGTAGCCATTAGTTACGGAGAATCTTATTCTCGTGTCAGCATTAGCATAAGCAGAAATATCAATATCCGGGAAGAACCCATTAGGTCTTTGTCCATTCAGTGAGTATAGAGTAGACCAGCTATTGCCGTCATATATTTCAACTTCAAATATATCGCCAGACTCTACCCAGTTACTTGTTCTAAAATCAAAAGATAGTCGAGCATTATCTATGTTGAGTAGATTGACGTTTCTTTCTATATATACAGTAGGAGCGCCAGGACTATTCTGAAGTCTTAATTTTCTACCATTGAGTCTGATGTCGCCAGAGTTAGGATCATTGTTATCGTTGTACTCAAGCCAACTTTCTGATGACCAATCTTGAGTTCCATGACTATTATTATAAGATACCTGATCAAAGTTGTCATAGTAGTTACACTGAGCTAAATTAAGCATCCCAACATATTGGTATAGGGTATCGGGACAACCTACATTATTATTGACTATTAATTGGAGAGTAGAATTCTCAGTAAAGAAGTCAATGACACATGTAGGTCCAGTATTAGCTCCTATAATTACAGCATCACCATCTATTACAGACCAAGCATAAGAACTGGCTGCCGGTCCTTCGTAAGTCCTATTAGAAGAATTTTCTTGTACAAACATATCTCCTTGTATGTCATCCTCTGGGAGTGCATATATGGTAACACTTTCTGTCGCAGTACTCACACACCCATTACTGGTTGTGACGGTTAGTGTAACTGTTACAGTTGTATCCGCAAATGTAGATGGCCAGATGACTTCTTCTAAGCGATCATTATAATCATTGTCTACTGTGGTTGCACCTGCGAAATCCCACATATACATTGCTCCAGAAATTTCTCCCGCTTCATACACTGAAGAAAGTCCAGAACAATCTGAATCAGGAGGAATGATGTCTGTGTTAGGATCTGTAACGGAAACTATTACATCTTCAGAAGCTGTGCATCCGTTCTCGCCAGTCACAGTAAGTGTGTAAGTTGTTGTTACTGATGGAGTAGCTATTGGGTTTGATATATTAGGATCTGACAATCCAGTAGTAGGACTCCACTGATAAGAATTACCATCCACGTAGATGTTTAATTGATTAAGTTCTATGCTTTCGCCACTACACACTGATACATCATCCCCAACATCCACAACGGGTTCTGTTGTGTTCTCGACAACAATAGTCTCAGCAGTGGCAGTACAACCATTATTATCGGTTACGGTTACAGTATATGTACCAGGATTATTTGTTGTAATAGTTTGAGTCGTCTCACCGTCTGTCCATTCATAAGTCATCCCCGACGGTTCTGCAGTTATAGTTACAGAATTAGTAGAGCAAGTCAGTGGGCCATCATTAGAAGCCGTTGCTTGTATATCGCTGATTGTTATAGTTATTTCTTCACATTCTGAGTTGCCACAAGTTCCTTCTCCTCTTATATAATATGTTGTAGTAGTTGACGGATTAACCGTAATATAATTGCCAGTACCTATCTGAGTACCGCCGCAGCTTCCTTCATACCATGTCCATTGTGCACCAGTACCTAATCCTCCATTCACATCAAAACCATTTAATAGATCATCGACACTTGGTTCTGTACCATCTATTATATCTACACGAGGGTAGATCCATTGTTGTCTTACGTCTGTATCAGTAGTATAAAAAAGATAAGTTCTAAGTATTGTCTCTATTGATTGCGGTAGCCACTGGTAGTCATTATAAGTGTTTCCTATGTTACCGTCACTCGTAGTATATAGCCCTGAGTCAGGGTGATTATTAGTGCCAATATCTGAGCTTGGATATACATGCCCCACTACAAGCATCCATTCATCCTCAGGCATTGCTGTGGGAGGATTGCTATAATAGAAATATGGATTCGTTGACGTATTTCCGTTTGATCTTGTTTTTACGCCATTGGTGGAACCATAGCCGTTAGGTCCTAAGTAGAATCTTCCGTTGCTACCTATTACTTTTCGATTGACCCATACAGAGAATCTATACATTTGATCATGGTCTATGCTTATTCTATCTGTATAAAATCCACCGTCTGCATTAGAGTTAGCATCAGGCCTTGCTTCCCATACTACGACATCATTACCCCAAGGATCCTTACCCATGACTCTATGATTTTCTGAGGCAGATCCATTGACATTAAATGATCCTATATTACCAGTACCAGTAGTCCATGATGTGTAATCTATCATGCCACCAGTTGTTATATTTTCGTTGATGCTTAGTGTTGTGGATTCGTTGTTACATATATTTTCAGGATCAGCAGAGATAGATACAGGTATTGATTGTAGTTCTACTTCTACAAAAGCTGCATCAGAAGAAGTAGGATCACAAGGCGAATTACTATAAGTTACTAGCAACCTGTAGTAGGTGCTTGCGCTGAGAGGCTGAGTATTATAATTAACACTATTAGCTCCTGATATATCATTCCAGACGTGACCACCTTCAGAACTTTGCCACTGATAAGAAGCAGTGCCTTGCCCTCCTGAAGCTGAGCCTGTAAGCGTAGCAGTATCACCAGAGCAGATAGATGCACCAGTAGCACTTACTGTTATATCACATGGACAATTTTCGATTTCTACAGCATTAGAAGCACTATAGTCGTTGCAAGCTACACTGCTGGCAAGCCTTCTGTATTGTTTGATAGTAGTCTGTACTGGTGGGTCATAAGTGGCAGAATTAGCACCAGGAATATCAGTCCATGTAGTCCAACCACCATTTCCATCACTCTCTCTACATTCCCACTCATAGTCGAATGATGGCTCAGAACAATCATTATTTTTAAAGACAACATTGTCAAGCCATAAATCTTCACCATTAGACCCGACATTAAAGCTGAGCCCTACATTATCACTATCTTCTGTCGCTGTATAAGTTAGCGAGTAGCTATCCGGCGTAGTCGTAAGGTTAACAGTCTGTGAAAAGAAGTTCGTATTAGGAGCTTCATTAAGTTGTAGCATGACACGTACTGGTTTTAGACCTGTAGCTTTAGCTTCAAAAGAGATGGTGTAAGTATCCCCCTGTATCAGTTCGTTACCCCTGAAGAGTACCTGATGATGCCAGTCGTATTGAGTTACTTCATTGATTTCGACGTATGCTGAGTTCTTACCAGATAATACACTATTAGTATCTAAGGTACCTGTAACAGGAGTAGAAACCGACTGTACACTACATATGTGCCAGTCATCTAAATCATTATCAAGTTGATGGTTAACTATATCATTGCAGAATGACGGACTCTCTATATTTATTATAACCCCAGGATCATTAGATGGACAATCTATGCCAGAGGCTTCTATAACGCCAGGTTCTACATCCATAACCTGTACAGCGACCATGTCACTAGTAGTACAGCCTTGGCCATCAGTAACTGTTACAGTATATGCGCCTTCTTCTGAGACTGAGATATTTTGAGAATTAGAACTATAGTTATCTGGTCCTTCCCAGCTGTAAGTATAGGGTGGTGTACCACCAGTTGTAGTAAGATTTATATTAGCTGTGCTTCCTTCACATATTTCTTGTTCTGCTCCAGCGTAAGTGCTTAGGTCTGTCGTCGTAACTGAGATTATTCCAGAACTAACACATCCATTATATCCTGTAGTGGTAACAGAATAATCTCCTGGTGTTGAGGTTTGTATTGTAGAAGTAGTCTCTCCATTACTCCATTGATATCCTAAGTCTAAGGAAGAAGCTGAAGCACATAATGAAATATCTGTAAACTTAGAATAGCCACCAGTCCATACACCGCCGCCTGAATGGAATGAATGATCATAATATAACGTACCAGTAGAAGCTGCGCTAGATGTAAATATTACTGTATCATCTAATAAATATTCTACTAATGTTCCTGTCCTTCTTATACAAACGGTAGATCCTTCGAAAGAATTTGGTGAGTTATAAGCATTATCTTTTGAAGTCCCATTTTCTCGGATTTGAATCAAATATCGAGGAATATCTATTCTGACGTTTATGTAAACGGCGTATTCTATATCTACAAAAGAACTGCTTGAAGCTGGATTATTATTAAGCCCAAACATCTGAGGTGAATTACCTACAAGTTCGTCAATTGTAAAGCAAAGAATTCCATCTCCTGTTATTCCAGACTGTCCTGAGATAGACGAATTAGACCATCCTGTATTATTTATTAATGGTCTTTGAGCTGTGATGTCTGGATACACTTCACATACATTTGGATCAAGAGTAATAGATTGTCCAGAGCATATTGTTAATCCCTCTGATTCTATAAAAGGGTTTTCGTTTACATCAATTTTGATAATATTAGAATATATATCATTACAATCTTGTACTATAACTGCACGTCTATATTCAGTGTATTCATAAGCCATTGCTGGATTGTAATCTTGAGTGTCTGCGCCGCTAATATTTGAGAAAGACCCACTTAGACCATATCTCACTTGCCACTGGTAGCTATACGATTGAGAAGAACACGATACATCAGCTGCAGTACCTGTAATTAAGTTAGGAACAAATGCACCACAGTTAGATTGGTCAGCACTAATGGTTCCTGGATCAGATACATTATGTGATATGTTTTTAGTAACCACATCAGAAGATACCCATTCAAAGCAATCTGTTCTTCTGCTGAATCTTCTATACTGTGTTGTTTGTGTAATAGTACTGGGATCGTAAGTAGCCGTATTAGTATTACTTATGTCTACCCAAGCACTCCATTGTGATGTAGCACAATCATATGTTCTTTTTTGCCATTGATATACAGGTGTAGTACCACCACTGCCACCTGATGGAGCATTAATACTAATAATTTCTGTAGGGTCATAAGATCCACAAGCTGACTCGTCACCACTAATAGAACCTCCATCTGAATAATTATCACTGTAACTGATACTTATTTGGTCTGTAGCGGTACAGCCACCAGCATCAGTTATTGTAACAGTATATGATTCGGATGTAGATGCTATTATAGAATTACTTGTACTACCTGTAGACCAATTGTAAGTTACGGAACCATTAGACCCTATAGGAGTCGCAAACAATGTAATAGCTTCTCCGCTACAAATATTAGTACAACATGGCGTAACTCTAATATCATCCATAGCCATACCGCCAGACAATGTTCCAGATGGGTTTCTAAATGTAAAGTATAGAGAATAAGATTTAGTTTGAGTAGGTGTAAAAGTTACTTCAACTTTTTCCCAGTTCATGTTATTGAAATTGGAAGTTGAAGTTACATTTTCAGTAATCAGAGGACTGAGGCTGGAATTACTATCAAGGTACTCTATATTAAAATCACCATTAATAGAAGATCCATCGTTATATAAAGCTGTGTATGCACTTAGCTTATAACACTCACCAGCAGTCATAGGAATAGTGAGTCTCATATAATAATTTTTCTTCGTGAGGATAACAAATTTATCACCTTCAGGATTATTGACTTGATCGGCTTGGTCATTAATCCAGTAACTATCAGGGCAAGGTCCAGCAGCTGTGCAACTGAAGTCCGCTGTCCAATGTGGAATTATCTTAGAATTTTTTGGCAGTAACGCTGCAGGAAGACCATTGTATGTGGATGAGAAATTTGTCGAGCCAGAATCTTCAAAACTTTCGTTTTGGTTTAGAATTGTACAAGCAGTACTTATCTCTACATGAGTATTATTATTGACATTAATATCTATTTGGTCTGTTGCTGAACAGCCATTGGTATCAGTTACAGTAACGGTATAGGAAGTGGAAGTACTCGGGTTTGCATTGATAGAACTACTCGTACTCCCTGTAGACCAATTATAACTTAATGCACCAGTGCCACCTGTCGAGTTAGCAGTTAAGCTTATACTATTTCCGCTACAGATATTAGTACAACAAGGCGTGACTCTAATATCATCCATAGCCATACCGCCAGACAGTGTTCCAGAAGGATTTTTAAAGGTAAAGTAAAGAGAATAAGATTTTGTTTCAGTAGGTGTAAAAGTGACCTCAACTTTTTTCCAGTTCATGTTATTGAAATTGGATGTTGAAGTTATATTTTCTGTAATTAGTGGAATAAGCTTAGAATTATTTATGTACTCTATTATTAATTCACCATCAATAGAAGAACCATTATTATATAGAGCAGTGAATGCACTTAGGTTATAACACTCACCAGCAATCATAGGAATGGTAAGTCTCATACAATAATTTGTCTGCGTGAGGATAACAAATTTATCACCTTCAGGGTTATTGACTTGATCGGCTTGGTCATTAATCCAGTAACTATCAGGGCAAGGTCCAGCAGCTGTACAACTGTAGTCCGCTGTCCAATGTGGGATTATCGTAGAACTTCTTGGCAGTAATGCAGCAGGAAGACCATTGTATGTGGATGAGAAATTTGTCGAGCCAGAATCCTCAAAACCTTCGTTTTGATTTAGAATCGTACAAGGAGTACTTACATCTACATCAATACTATTACTAACATCAATTTGGTCTGTATCTGTACATCCATTATCATCAGTAACGGTAACCCTGTATGTGCCATGATCAGAGACTGATATATCTTCAGATGTTGCGGAGTAGTTATTAGGTCCTATCCAGTTATAAGTATAAGGCGGCGTACCTCCTGAAGCAGTCAGATTAATATTAGTGGGATTTCCGTTACACATTACCTGAGTTGCACTTATATCTGCACTCAAGTCTGATAGTTCGACAGTTACTACATCAGTTGCTGTACATCCATTATCGCCAGTTACAGTTAGTGTATATACGGTCGTAGTTATAGGAGATGCAGCAGGCATTAGTATGTTAGGGTTATCTAATCCTGTAGTAGGTGACCAAGCATATGTATATGGAGATGAGTTTCCAGATACTGATCCTTCTAGTAATTGTGTATTATTATTACAGATAGTCTTATCTGGTCCTGCTTCTACGACAGTAGCACCCCCACAATATGGATCATCACAATCAACTAATCCGTCACCGTCATTATCTATATTATCATCACAGATTTCTATTGTTGATTGAGCATCATAACAAGCCTGATCTAAGAATGCATATATATCAGAATTAATAGCAGATCCTCCTTCTGTTCCGTCAAACCAAGTAGACATACCAAACGAACAATTACCATCTCCACTGTTAGCACCATTACCTATCTGCAGTCTATAGGGGGCCTTAGGACCTGTTATTGTAATCGTTCTACCAGAATTACAGCCAATACCGATTAATGTTCCTGATATATCCCAGTAGTCGAGATCTGGAGCAGCGCTACTGCAGTTAGAATGTAAATTAGAAAATCCACCCATAGCTTGCCATTCGGTCCATGTTCTTTTATCCGATAATGTAAGACTAACACTCCAGCTATCTGTAGCACCACATGAAGTACCATTAATACCAGAACCAAAATCAACTGGAGTTCCATTAATAATTGTCCCAGTGATAGTCATTGTTCCATCACCGTTATCTACGAGGTAAAGGTCAGCATCTAAATCATAGTCTATCCAGCCTGTATTATCATTAAGAAAATCAATAGGAAATCCTGGATATGGATTAGTAAGAGCACATCCCGCAGGACAAGTTTTTTCTGTGATACATACATTGTCTATAAAGACACCGTTATTATTGTCATCTGATGATATAGACAATTGGAAATATTGCCAGTCTCCCGCAGGTGTACTACCACTCTCATTGACTTCACCAGATTCTGGAGCATCATCTATTCTAAAACAGTATTGTCCCCAATTAAGATTATCAATATTATCAGAAGTACTTGCTGGGGCAGTATGATACTGTCTAATTTTTGTACTTGATGGATAGAATAAACTACTTCCATTGTCACCCCATCGGTATTCGATTTTCATATCTGCATCTGATTGAGTACTATTAGGTGACCATGCAGCCATATCTAAGCACACTTCATAACAGCTATTAGGAGCAATATTAATCTGCCAGCTTGAATTAACTCGAGGATTCATACAAGCATTAGCTCCTTGTATATAAGTACTATAAGATCCTGTTCTTGATGTTGGATTATTCCATTCTATCAGATATTTGGAACCATTACCACCAGATGCATCATTAAGATACCATCCAGGCACAGTTGAATTATCTGAATCAATCAATGTATATGCATCCTGTCCTTCAAAAGTCTGATTAAAGTTAGCACTACCTGGATTTTCAAAATCTTCGTTGGTAAGAATATTATTAGCACATACATAGGCACAATCTACATCTGCAGAATCTATGAATCCGTCACCGTCATCATCAATGTTATTGTTACATATTTCCGTAGACTGACAGCTTTCTGAAAGATCCATGCAATCTACCCTACAAGTAGCACCGCTACCAGCACCTATATATACTTGTATGACATCAGCTCCAACAGGAGCGACTAAGTCGATGCTATAGCTATTCCATGAGTTGAGTGATATGGATACACCTTCAGCATCTAAACTTACCCATGAGCCAGAGTCTGTATCGTAAGCATTCAATTCTATCAGGGCCCAGCCTGTATTTCCATAATGCTTGTATGCTTCAAAGTTAAGAGTGTATGTACAGTCTTCAGTAACACTGTAATATTCTTGAGTCATAGACCCGCCATTACCTATGTACCCATTGATATTACCACAATTAAGATACTGCGTTGACTGTCCTCCAGGAGTATTGACAGTCCAGCCTGTCGTACCATTTTCGAAACCAGGATTGGTTAATAAGTTTTGAGCATTAGTATAAGAGAGTCCTGATACGATGTATAGAATTATCATAGTAATAAATGCTCTTCTGTTGATAGCAGAGAGATTATTTAGGATTAAATTATATGTCAGAGAAGTGGATCTCATTATATTTTAATGAATTTCATGACGAGTTTCTCATTAGTATTAAAAGCCCAGATGACGTAGAAGTATATTCCAGGTGATAATTCTGAGACGTTTATTTTTTTTCTGTGTAGAGATTCATCCCATAGAGATTCAACTTTCATTTCTTGTCCGAGTTGGTTTACGATATATCCTTTACCATATATGAGTTCATCAGGGATACTAGAAAGTATTTCGAGTTCATGTTCTACGGGATTTGTTTTGAGGGTATATTTTCCAGTAATTACGTCGTGGACATCGGCTTCGAGTCTATCTAAGTTAACGCCAGCTCTAGGTTTTACAGAAAGAGCATATCCTATTCTTTTATCTTGAATGCCGTGATGAGGTATTTCCACAAAGTAGGCATTGGTATTTCCAAATTGTTGTAGAGTCTGTATTTTGTACGTCTCTAGAGTTTCGTAAGAAAGTTTTGAGTCTTTCTTACCTATAAATTTAATCACAGAGAGATTATCAATAAATGCTTGATTAATTTCTGAGTAGTTACTTTCAGAGATGAGACTTTGGATTTCTTCATTGCTGAAGTAAAGTTTTACGATAGAGTGTTCTTGATTGGTATTTATTTCCCAATGTCTTTTGAGAAGTTTACGCCCGTTGAAATCTAATTCAGATTCCGTAATTTCGATACAAGCCTCGACATTACCTAAGTCTTTAGAGTCTTTGATATCTTGGATGTGTATGATGTAGTCAGCGCCTTGGTAGATGAAAGTAGCACCATTATCAGATAGCTGACAATACCCGCAGCAATCGTAATCTGCTAGAAAAAGATTTTGGTTAATAGGATGTTGTTGGACAATATATATGATGGCATCCTGAGTGCAATTATTAGAATCAGTAACGGTGACAGAATAAGTACCAGCGCTAAGATTATAGAGTGCTTCATCTACGACGCCAGTATTCCAGACACAAGAGTAAGTAGGTGTACCCCCTTTGATTTCTAATTCTATAGCACCTTGGTCAGAATCCTCACAATAGATATTAGAGTGGATTGCACTAACAGAAAGAGCTTCTCCTGTAGGAGTGCCATCTAAAGTTATATTCAAAGGTCCGGAGCAATCTTGCGCCGAACCTGTTGAATATAAAAGTATAATTATAAAATTTAGGATTAGTGTCTTCACATTATTGTTTGTAAAAACTACTAAGCGCAAATTTAGAATTGCGCTTAGTAGATTTCATATTATTTATTATCCGCCGATTATACAACCGTTAGCGTCAGTAAGAGTGAAAGTATAAGTTTCTCCCCCTGTAGCTCCAGTAAATGTAGTCGTACCACCTGCAGTATCAATAGTCTGAGAAGCTTGATCTAAAGTAGCTCCGTTAGATGCAGTCCATGTAATAGTGTATGGTGCACATCCACCGTCAGCTTGAACTTGGATTTCACCAGCATCAACTTGACATTCATCGTTCTGCACACAAGTACCGGCTATGATAGCGTCTGGTTCTGTAAGCGTGATGTCACAAGTAGAAGTACAACCATTAGCATCCTGAACAGTAACAGTATGCGTACCAGCAGTAGTAGTGAAAGAAGGGTCAGCTTGGAAAGCGCCACCATCTAAGCTATACTGATATCCAGCTCCAGGAGTACCACCAGCTGCAGTAACATTAATAGTACCAGTACCACCATTACAGAGGATATTATCACCACAAGTTCCGAGGGCAGGACTGTCTAAGCTACATGTAACTGCGTCCGGTTCTGTAAGCGTGAAAGTCTGAGTATCAGTACATTCATTAGCATCAGTAACGACAACGGTATAAGTACCTTCAGGTAAGTCAGCTAAGTCTTGAGTAGTTTCACCGTTAGACCAAGCGTAAGTATATACACCAGTACCACCTACGACACTTAAGTCGATAGCTCCTGTAGGTAGACCACTTGCAGCGGCACAACCCGGTTCCGTGATATCACCCGTAGCTGCAACAGCAGCAGGCTCAGTAAGAGTATAAGTAGCTTGGAATTGACAACCATTAGCATCTTGAACATCAATAGTATAAGTACCAGCAGTAAGAGTTGAGATATCTTCAGTAGACTCACCATTAGACCAAGCGAAAGTATAAGGAGGCGTACCACCAGATACAGAAATGTCGATAGATCCATCAGCAGCACCACTAAGAGCATTACAAGAAAGATCAGTAACAACAGCAAGCGCTTCTATAGGATCTACGTCGTCGATAGTCCAAGAACCTTCGACAGTACAATTTTTACTATCAGTTACAGTAACACTATAAGTACCTGCAGCTAAGTTAGCGATGTTCTGAGTAGATTCACCGTTAGACCAAGCGTAAGAGTAAGGAGCAGTACCACCAGAAACAGTCAAGCCGATAGTTGCATCAGCAGCTCCGTTAGTAGAGTTACAAGAAAGTGGACCTAAGTCAGGATCGATAGACATAGGAACAACATCGTCGATAGTGAATGAAGCCCCATCAGTACAGCCATTACTATCGGTAACAACGACATCATAAGTACCAGCACCTAAAGCAGAGAGGTCTTGAGTAGTCTCACCATTAGACCAAACGTATGTGTATGTACCAGTACCACCGATAACAGAAAGGTCAATAGCACCAGTAGGGGCACCATTTTCTGGAGCACAATCAAGTGCTACAGTAGTACCAGAAGCTTCGATAGGGTCTGGTTCTTCGATTTCGAAGCTGAACTCCATAGAACAATCTTGAGCATCAGTAACGGTAACAGCGTAGTTGCCAGCTCCGAGTTCAGAAAGGTCTTCAGTAGTAGCACCGTTATCCCAAGAGAATAGGTAAGGAGTAGAACCCCCACTTACTGTAAGATCAATAGCTCCAGACAGAGGCCCAGAACCATTATTACATTCAGAATCAGTTTCGATTCCAGAACCATCAAGTGGTGTACCTGCAGTAGAACCTTCGATAGTTACAGAAAGAGGACCTACACACGATTGTGAATAGGTAGTTGCAGCAAGGCATGCCATTGCTAGTACGATAATTAATCGTTTCATTTTTAAATTGTTTTTTAATTAATAAAATTGGGGGTATAAATCAAAGATGACAATGAGTAAAAAACTCATCAAGGTTATGTCAGGTATACTAATTTAGTTATTCGGTATCAGTAGGACAGCAAATAAAAATTTTAACCCTATGCAAATGTTAAATTTTTTTGAGAAATGTGACTATCTCTATTTCATGCGTCATTTTCGGTTTTAAAATATTAAATGTCTATTTTTTTGCTAAGAAAAGAGCTGAAATTGAGATCTACTATGTATATAGTATCAGCTAATAATACCATTTAAATTTTAAGGTGTCGGAAAAGATTATAGAAGAGAATTTGTTAAGATTAAGGCAAAAAACGCAGT
>ENA-ORXT01003463-ORXT01003463.1-marine-metagenome-genome-assembly--contig:-NODE-3463-length-17373-cov-21.523069_pt1 | contig 17373 bp, 17 predicted proteins | sample MGYA00237868_ERZ511482 | MGnify/ENA metagenome assembly ERZ511482 | reverse complement strand
GCCGGGGAAGCGTCCAACGCCACCCTCGAACTCCTGACCAAGGCCAACACCTTGGGCGGCACCGTGACGGCATTCGTGAACGGCACAGCCGGCGATGCAGCGGCTGCGTTCGCTGATCACGGCGCCGCAAAGATCTACGAGACCGGCGACCTGTCCGGCGCCCTGCCGGGTGCCGCCGTGTCGGCCGCGATGAAGGCCGTCATCGACGGTGGCGACTCGCCCGATCTCGTCATGTTCCCGCAGAACTACGAAGGTCGCGACGTGATGGCCCGCCTGTCGGTCAAACTCGATCGCACAGTCCTCACCAACTCCGTCGACATCTCCGTCGACGGCGACGCCGTGAATGTCACCACGCCGATCTTCGGTGGGGCCAAGATGGTCACGTCGACCTTCACCGGCGAGATGCCGTTCCTGGCTGCCTTCCGGCCGAAGAGCTTCGAGCCCGCTGGTGGCGCTGGCGCAGCTGGTGACGTGTCCGCGGCCCCTGTGCCGGATCTCGGTGCAACCGGTGGTGCCACGGTCAATGCGGTGCATGTCGAGGAGACCTCGGGCCCGAAGCTCGATGAAGCTGCTGTCGTCGTCGGCGGTGGCCGCGGGCTCGGCGAAGCCGAGAAGTTCGACATGGTCGAGACGCTCGCGAAGCTGCTGAAGGGTGCGCCTGGTGCGTCGCGAGCGATCGTCGACGCCGGCTGGGTTCCGTACAGCTATCAGGTCGGCCAGACCGGCAAGGTCGTCAAGCCAACCGTGTACATCGCCGCAGGCATCTCCGGCGCCACCCAGCACATGGTCGGCATGAAGGGCTCGAAGAACATCATCGCGATCAACAAGGACAAAGAAGCACCGATCTTCGGTGTTGCCGACCTCGGCATCGTGGGCGACGTCCACAAGGTGATGCCGCAGCTGATCGCTGCACTCGAAGCCCGCAGCTGATCACCTCACAGCGAAGGCGTGTGGATGTTGCGCAGTGACTGCGCAACATCCACACGCCTTTCGTGACTCTGCGGCCGACGTGGCGAAGGCGTGACACGCTCTCTACACTGCGGGTATGGCTCAGCTGATGGTGTGGATCGATCAAGACCTGTGTACCGGTGACGGCATCTGTTCGGAGATCTGTCCGGACGTCTTCGTCGCACGCGACGATGGGCTCTGGGTCGTCAAAGAAGAGGCGTCGCACTTCGGTGAGACGATCATCTTCGACGGCGAGGAAGGTCCCGGACACGGCCCCGACATGGGCAAGGGCGTCGCCCGCATTCCGGATTCCCAGATCGACACGGCTGTGGATGCCGCCGAGGAGTGCCCCGGTGAGTGCATCATGATCGAGCCGATCGACGAAGCGGCGATCGCCGCTCGTCTCGGCTGAATCATCTCTCAGGCTGAGTCGCGGGCGCTGATCGCCCAGGCGACGCCTTCGGCTTCGTCCTCGATGGCGAGTTGCAGTGCCCAGCCCAGCGTCGGCTCGAAGGCGTCCCACCGGTACCAGGTGAGTTCGTTCGCGAACTGGCCGAGGGCATCGGGATCGACGGGCCAATCGTCGACGAAGTCACCGAGCGCACCGAGCATCCACCAGGCTCCGAAGCGGCCGGTCGCAGCACCTCGCCGCCGACCGTGGGCGCCACCGCTGGCCCCTGCCCAGGCCATCCACGCCATCGACTGGCGAACGTCGAGCTGACAGACCCGGGCGCGGCGTGGCCCCAGAGCCCCGATGGCGTCGCCGACATCGCCCTCGACGCACGCCACCTCGATTGTCCCGTTGGACCCCGATGCCCATGGCTCGACCAGTTGTTGGACCGCGAGTTCGACATCGTCGTCGAGCCGCTCGGCATCATCACCGGGGTCGATCTCCTGCCAGTCCGTCGGCAGCTTCGGCGCGGGGAAGTCGGCATCGTTGTCGCGGTACACGGCGACCGCGTACTCCGGCTCCCACCCCTGCTGTTCAAGGGGAATGTCGAGCACATCGGGCAGTTCGGCATCGACGGCCTCGCCGCGAATCGCACGCTCGTGGGCGACGAACACCGCTCGCGGCGACACGTCGATCACCGATTCGAGTGACTCCCACGTGTGGTGCTGAGCGGCGACTTCGGTCAGCGGCCCGATCGTGAACTGGCCGGACAGGCCGTCGGTCTCGTCGAGGACCGCGGCGACATGACGCGGTGTTGCGAGCAGCGCGAGCCGGTACTCGGCGAGTGTTGCCGCAGGCCACAGTTGGCGGCCGGTCTTGACGGCGCCACGAGCACGATCACGGAGCTGGAGCAGCCCGTCCCAGTCGTTGGTCGCGCACCGGTCGTCGATCATCCGGATCAGGCCGTCGAGATCTGCGGCATGGATCAGATCATCGAGGTCAGCGGCCATCGCAGCATCCTCGCACGCTTCGGGACCGGACATGCTGAGCCGGGCTGATACGGGCTGGTCCGAGTGGATGGTTGCAGCCTCGAATCGGCTACTTCGTGAAGTAGCCGGAGATGTCGGCAACGATGTGCCCGCCGTTCTGCGTGTACACCTGGAACGCAGCACTCGGGAGCCCAAACCCGTCGGTCTCGTTGAGCCCGACGATCGCAGCGTTGGCCACCGTCGACCCGACGGCGGTCGCATTGACGGTCGAACTCGCACCGTCGACGAAGCTGTCGGCTGCTCCCGCCTGGAAGAAGCCGGCGCTGGTCGCATCGACTGCGGTGAGGTTGATCATCAAGTCCCGTGCGCCGGCTTCGTCGAGCTTGTTGACAGTGACCGTGGCTCGGGCCGCCGGGAAGATCCGGCCGGTGAAGAAATCATGGCGTCGGTCCTCTTCGGGTGCTGCGGTCTTGCAGCAATTCACCGGATCCTCGGTCATTCGGGTGTCCAGCACCCGTTCCGGCTCCAGCGGGACGAAGCGGCCCGATGTCGATGCCGCGGCGTCCGAGTTGGTGTACCAGCCGAGGACATCGACGATCACGTGGCTGTCGGCATGGGTGTAGATGTCGATCTCGCCATCGTCTGACACCGGCACGATGGTCATCGCTGCGACGGTGTCGCCGGGTCTCGTTGGGTTGACGATCGAACTCTCGCCCGGCACGAGGGACCCGGTCGCAGCGGACTGCAGGAACCCGGCATCGCCGGTCTCGGTTGCCGTGACATTGATCGCGACGGCACCCAGCGGTTCGTCGCCCAGGCTGGCGAATGCCGCGACGGGGATCGTGAGCGAAGTGCCGCCCTTGACGATGCCCGACGTGTGGTTGATCGCGGTCGCAGGCCGCGTGTCGACGATACGACGGGTCTCGTCGAGTTGCTGGTATCGACCTGCGGTGGCTGCGTCGGGCGACTCGACGAAGTAACCGTTGATGTCGACCAGGAGATGCGAGGAACGGTGGGTGTAGACCGACACGCCTCCCGACGCCAACGGTGAGACCGCATTGTTCGCGAGGGTGTGGCCGGGAAACTGCGGGTTGACATTGGAGCTGCCGCCGGGCGTGGCCCCGGTCGGCAGCAGCTGGACGAACCCGTCGGTCGACGCCTCGGTCGCCGTGACGGTCGCTGACACGGCCACTGCGTCGGCGGGCAGAACGGGAAGTTCCGACCGCTCGATCACGACGGTCGCCTCATCGCCAGGTCGCGGCCCGGAGTAGTTGACCGCAGTGTCGGCTCGGGTGTCGAGGACCCGCTCGGGTGTGATCGGGACGAACACCGACGGCGTCGGCGCCGCATAGTCAGGGCAGTCCAGTTCGGCTCCGTCGATCGTGAGGGTCGGTCCGGCCGCCTCGAGGGGCTCGTCGCCCTCCAGAGTCTCGAGCACGGCCCAGCTGTCGGCAAGGTTGCTCGTCTCGGACAGGATGGTCAGGTCGAACCCCGGGAGTCCGGCGATCGAAGTGCCGCCGGGGAGACGGTCGACGCCGTCGAACAGCAACTGCTGTTCGACGATGACACGGATGCCCGACGTCGACCGGACCAAGGTGTGCATCGTGCCGGCCGCACACGAGTACCGCACCTGATAGCTGACTCCGGACTGAGGGCTGATCGTGATGACCTGCTCGTCTTCGACGCCGGCGCTTGCAGTGGACGCCCCAGCGACGAGGAACAGGAACGAGACGAACATCGCGGCAAGACGCTTCATGGTCCCGATGTTTCCACGTTGTGCCCTTCTGCTGGAAGTCAATCGATCATGGGTTCCAGGTGAGGGAGGGATGACTGCAGTTCGAATATCGCTGAGATCTCGCTCAGACGAGCGGCCAGGGATACCTTCGGCCGGTCGGGTCGGTGGGGAAGCGCCGGTGCTTCACGCACCAGGCGGCCCGGCCCTGAATCGCTTCGACCTCATCGTCGCTGAGCAGCGTCGAGATCTCGAGCGGAACCCGGTCGACGAGGCGGTTGACCCGATCGAGCAGCGGCTCGGGGATCTCCTCGTCAGCAAACTCCCAGATGACCGTCCGCAGCTTGTACTCAGCTGCGAAGCACAGGCCGTGATCGATGCCCCACACCGACGCCGGAACCACCGCACCGTCGGCGTCGTGACGACCGGGCACGAGGATGCAGTGCCCGCTCTTGCGGTCGGTGTTGTTGCAGATGATGTCGAGCAGCGCCATCGCCCGGAAGCGGTCGTGCAACTCGGGCAGTGCTTCGTGCATCGTGAAATAGTGCTCGGTGAAGTCGCCTGCGACGAACCACTGCACCGAGCCTTCCCCCGCGGGCCCGTCGCGGAGCACCGTCGGTGGGACGACGTGGACGCCGAGCGCCTCACTCATCCGATAGGCAGCGACCTCGCGCCGGTGCAGGCCCGGCTCGAAATCCCACAGTGGCCGCTCGCCGCGCATCGGCTTGTAGATCGCAGGGTGCGATCGGCCCTCGTGCGTGACGTGTACCAGGAAGGTGGCGTTGCTGCTGTACGGCATGCGACCTTCGACATCGATCTCGCCCTGGAGGAGATGGGTGATCGGGTCATCGACGGGGTCGATCCGGAGCTCAACCCCCTGATCTTCCTGCTCGATGTCCTGCTCGTCGTCTTGCTCGACGCGGTCTTCTTCGGTCACGCAGCGGTCAGTTCATGCGTGGGCAGGCGTGCCCGTCAGGGTCGATGGGGTGGCTGCACCACTGGCAGTCGGGGCGACCCGACTCGACGACGCGATCGGCGTGATCACAGAACGCAGCGGCCTGCCCCCGGCTGACGTACAGCCGGACGTGGCCGCGGTCGTCGTCGACGAACTCGCCGTCCTCATCGACTTCACCGACTTCTTCGAGCTGGATCAACACCTTGTCGTTCGAGCGGTCGTAGCCGAGCCCCACGGGTCCGAGGACGAACGACGCCTCGGTGGGCTCGGCCAACTCGAGGGCACCGGGCATCGGGCGGTCCTCGGGCGGCGGGAGGTCGCTCAGCACCTTGCGCAGGTATTGGACGATCGCAGCGGTCTGCTGCTTCTCACACTTGATCGTGACCCACTGGCCCTCGGCGCGCACCTGCATGAAGAAGGTCCGGTTGCCGGGCACGCCGACGGTGCCGGTCGTGAACGCGTCGACATCGTCGAACTCGAAGAAGACGCTCATCAGGCCGGCTTGAGCTCGGTCAGCGGACGGCCGGTCGAGTTCACAGCGAGCACGATGGGGCCGCCGGGGTGCCAGGTGATCGCGCTGACCGATGCCGGGCTGATCACGATGCGCTGGAAGAGGTCGATGTGCGTGCCCATCGCATGCGCGACCGCTGCCTTGATCGTGTCGGCGTGAGACACGCAGACGATCGTGCCGCCGGGATGCTGCTGGCGGAGCTTGTCGAGGGCGCTGACCATACGAGTCTGCATTTCGATGAAGCTCTCGCCATTCGGGAAGCGGAAGGTCGACGGGGCGCGCTGCACGGTCTGCCACTCCGGCAGCTTCATCAGATCCTTGAGTGCCTTGCCGGTCCAGTCGCCGAAGTCGCACTCGAAGAGCCCGCGTTCGATCTTGGTCTTGAGCCCGCAGGCTTGCGAGATCGGCGCGGCGGTCTCCTTGGCGCGCTCGAGCGGGGAGCTGTACACGGCGTCGATCTTCAGTTCGGCGATGCGCAACGCTGCGATCTTGGCCTGCTCGTGGCCCTGATCAGCGAGGTGCAGGCCTGTGGCACGGCCCGGGAGGACTTTGCCGGTGGTCGGTGTCTGGCCGTGGCGCACCATCAGGATCGTCGTGGGCTTCGGGCCCTGCTTGGCTGCTTGCTTCTTCGAGGATGCCCGTGATCGTGCACTTGTCTTCGTCGCGGTCCTGCCGGCGGTCTGCGTGGTCGTCTTCTTGCGTGTTGTCGTTGCCATGGGTGCCTTTCACGCTACCGACGGCCAACCTACTGTCGATGTCTGTGCCCGACCCCGCTGTGCCTGCAAGGAAACGAAGAACTTCGAAGTCGGCGCCGAGGCGACTGAAGATGCTGACCTCCGAGATACACGAATGCCGGAGGTGCCCGCGGCTGGTCGAGTGGCGTGAGCAGGTTGCAGCCGACAAGCGTGCCGCCTATCGGGACGAGGAGTACTGGGGTCGGCCGATCTCGGGCTTCGGTGATGCGGCCGCGCGCGTGGTCGTTCTCGGCCTTGCGCCCGCTGCCCACGGCGCCAACCGGACCGGACGCATGTTCACAGGCGACCGCAGCGGCGACTGGCTCTTTCGCGCAATGCACCGTGCCGGCCTGGCGAACCAGGCCGAATCGACCTCAGCCGACGACGGCCTCGAGTTGCACGATGCCTGGGTCACCTCAGCGGTCAAGTGCGCTCCGCCACTGAATAAACCGACGACCGACGAGCGTGACGCCTGTCGCCCGTTTCTCGTTGACGAACTCGACGCACTCACCGATGCCCGAGTGATCCTGTGCCTCGGCACCTTCGGCTATGAAGCAGCGTGCAACTTCTTCGGAGTGCGACCACGACCCAAGTTCGGCCACGGTGTCGAGGTGCCCGTCACGTCATCGGACGGACGTGGCCTCACGTTGGTCTGCAGCTATCACGTCAGCCAGCAGAACACCTTCACCAAGCGACTCACCGAGCCGATGCTCGACGCGGTGTTCGCCCGCGTCATCGAGTTGGCCGATCACACCGGAGTGCCCGTCACCGACTCGTGACAGCGAGATGCGGGCGAGACCTTCGTCTGCGGTGATCACCCAGGCGGTGTCGCCGCCGGCCCACCGCAGTTCACCGTTTGCAACATAGGTCGCCGACGACCCATCTGCGCCGGTCCTGCTCATTGGTGGTTCAGGAAGCCGAGGCGAGTGCAAGTCCGAGCGCTTCGGCTGCGAGGGCGTGGCCGGCGCGGGCGTCGTCGAGCATGTGGGGGAGCGAGAAGAATCCGTGGAACTGGCCGGGGAACTCGGTGTGGCTGACCTCGACACCGAGCGCTGCCAGTCGGTGCGCGTAGGCGACGCCCTCGTCGCGCAGCGGGTCGAAACCGGCGGTGATCACGAGCGTTCGAGGGCTGCGTGCGAGTTTTTCGTCGGAAGCGAGCAGGGGCGAGACTCGGGGGTCGGTCGGGCTGCCTTGCTCTCCCGACAGGTAGTGGTCGATGAACCAGTGCATCGAACTCTTCGTCAGGAAGTAGCCCTCACTGTTCTCTTCGTACGAGGCGGTCCCCATCCGGCAGTCGGTGACCGGGTAGACGAGGAGCTGGAAGGCAATGGGCACGGGGCTTTCGTGAGCGACCACCGCGGCGATGTTCGACCCCGCTGAATCGCCGCCGATCGCGAGGCGAGTCGGGTCGACGCCGAGGTCGTCGGCGTTGGCGTGCGCCCACTCGGTGGCCGCGATGCAGTCGTCGAGTCCGGCGGGAAAAGGGTGCTCGGGGGCGAGCCGGTAGTCGATGCTGAGGACGGCGTGACCGCTGCGATTGGTGAGTGATCGGCAGATGTTGTCATGGCTGTCGAGGTCTCCGATGACCCAGCCGCCGCCGTGGAAGAACACGAGCAGGCCGGGGGTCGGGCTGGCCGGTTTCGGCGAATACAGCCGGGCAGCGACGCCGCCGGCGTCGACGTCGCGGATCTCGTGGCACTCCTCGGTCGGTTCCGGAGCCAGTTCGGCTCGAGTGGCGCGTGCGGCGGCCGGTTCCTGAGAGTCGAGCGCAGGGGCGCCGATCGATTCCATGAGGTCGAGCAGCGACCGGGCTTGCCAGTTCAGGACCGGTTGGTCGAGGATCGATCGAGCATCTGAGTCGGGCGGCATCGTCACATCGTGCCAGTAGCCTCGGGACACTGTGAACTCCGAGCTCGCCCACCCCGAGACCAGCACCCTGTTCGGCGCCGCTGCCGGTATGGCGGAGCCGCCGAAGCGACCGGTCCGTCGAGCATTGGCGATCTTCGCTGTCGCAGTCGTCGGGCTCAGCGCATGCGACTCCGATCCGGGCCGTAAGCGAGTTGCCGAGGACATCATCGACACGGCGTTCGAGCGCGGTGAGCTCGACGAAGAACAGCGCCTCTGTATGTTCGAGCGAGTCGAGGCGTATTCCGAGAGCGAGCTCGAACAAATCGCCAAGTCAGCCGAAGCCGCTGGTCCTGGCACGGAACTCGAACTCTTCGAAGCTGATCTCGTCGCCTGTAAGTAGGACGCTCCCAACAGTCTGACGTGGTGCTCGGCACCACGATGGTCTCAGCGTCGTTCAGTCCTTCGGAGCGGGCTGGTCTGATGCCGCTTGATCCGGCTTGGCCTGATCGGTGGTGGCCTGGTCCGGCTTGGCCTGATCGGTGGTGGCGGCAGCGGTTTTCTTCTTCTTCGGCGGCGGCACGCCGACGGCCGGTGCGGGGTCGGCATCCTTGGGCCAACGACGGCGGCTGACGATCGACAGTAGACGTAGCAGACGCATTGCTGTTTCGTCGGTCTGCGCGGGCCGAGCTTCGATGACGCCGTCGGCGATCATGCGCTCGATGACCTCTTCGCCCAGCTCGGTACGCGCAATGGTGAGTGTCCAGTCGTTGTCCTCACCGATGCCTCCGGTTGCGATGTCGGAGTGCTCGGCAGCGAAGTCGGGGCAGCTCTTGCAGCCTTCGCGTGTCCAGGCGTGGCATTCCTTGAGATTGATCTCGTGGTAGCTGCCGTCCTTCATCCAGATCTGGAAGACGCCCTTGATGTTCATCTTCAGCATGTCCTGCTTTTTCAGGCCGTACTTGGCCTCGAAGAGCTCCTCGAAGATCGAGTCGTCGAAAGTCTTGGAACACAGCAGGCCGATGTTGAACAGGAACGGCTTGGACACCTTGCCGGCCTTGCGATCCCACATCACCGGTGGCGACGACGTCTGGCAGCCCATGCCGACGAGAGCGAGCCGTTCGAAGCCTCGTTCGCGCGCTTCGGGCAGCGCGAGCGGGTTCGCGCAGTAGGTGTAGCGAGATCCGGCGGTGGCGAGGATCTCCTCTTTGGTCTCGACGACGACGGGCTTGGCCTTCCAGGCATCGTCATCTTCGACACCGGAGACGAGGGCCGCGTCGATGTAGTCGTTCTCGCGCAACCAGATGAGGAGGGCTGAGACGAGGCCACCGTCCTGACCGTTGTCGTGCACGGTCTTGTCGGTGGCGCGAGTCATGTAGAGCTGGCGCCAGATGCCGGCCATCTCGTCGGGTTCGCGCTGGCGACCGAAGAGGTGCATGTCTGCTGCCGGCTCCCAGGCGCGAAAGCGCGGGCAGGCACGGGTGCAGGTCGTGCAACCGCCGCCCGAGCCGAACCCGTGAACGCAGTCGTCGAGGCCACCCTCCTCTTCGAGGTGGAAGGGGATGTACTTGCCTTCCTCGTGCTCGTAGCCGATGACGTCGTGCGGGCAGGTGACGACGCAGCCGGCACAACCGGTGCACAGGTCGTTGGTGATGACCTCGTGGTACAGCTCTTTCCACTGCGCGGTCCATCGCCCGTCCTTGTCGGCAACCAGGGAGGCGGGGAGCTCGGATTCGACCGTCGTCATGGTGGCGACTGTACGCCAGCGGTCCAGGCGCGACTCCATCCGACGCCGGTTGCGGCAGGGCTGGTCGATGCCCGGTTGGCGGCGCGCTGATGGGCAGGCCGACCTGATGCGGATCGGCTCGTCGGGTACGGTCGAATCGATGACGACAGCGCGTGAACTCACCACGCTCGACGCCAACGCCCGCGCCTTCGCCGGGTCCTCGTCGCCCCGGGTGATCCTCGTGTCGCTGGTCGTGGTGTCGGTTGCCCGAGGGGCGTTCGCCGGTCCGACCTGGCTCGACCTTGCGATGGTCGCTGCAGTTGTCGTCCTGGTCGGCCCTGTCGAGTGGATCATCCACCGCTGGCTGTTGCACGCCAAGCCGGGCCAGTGGTTGGGTGAGGTGCTCGGCACCCGGGATTCTCACGAACGACACCACCGCGATCCTGATGACCTGCTGTGGTTGTTGCTCCGTCGTCCGAACGCAATCGGTTCGTGTGCAGCGATCATCGTGCCGATAGCAGCGATTGCGGGAATCGTCGATGTTTGGGTGACGCCTGAGTCGAGGTCACTCGTCTGGGGTGCCGCCCTGACGGCGATGGCGGCGGGCCTCGTCGCGCTCGCGCACTACGAGTGGGTGCATCTGCTCGTGCACTCCCGCTACCAGCCGACCTCGGCGTACTACCGACGCCTCGACCGGAATCACCGGTTGCACCATTTCCGCAACGAAGGGCACTGGCTCGGCGTCACGGTGAACACCGCTGATCGCCTGTTCGGGACCCTGCCCGCTGATCGCGGCGCGGTGCCGCTCAGTTCGTCGGTTCGCTCGCTCGATTCGCCGACGCGCTGAGCCCAACGCGCTGCTTGCGATCGGATCCGTTCGATCCGGTGGGGAGCCGACTCGCGATGGTCTCGTCCTCCCTCCGGTGATGACTACAGTTCGGGGCGATGGCCGAGGCGCTGACACCTGATTTCGACTCGTACGGGTGGCATCCCATCGTCGCAGTCGCCATGACTCGCGGCACGGGCGGGCCCACCGTCACGCTCGAATGGTCCGACGGGCTCTCACTGGACTGCTTCTCGCTGTGGCTCTACGAGAACACGCTGGCGATCGACTCGGTGACCAGGGAGTCGACGATCGATCCGGGTTCGCTGCCCGCGCCCGATGTACTCGTCGGAGCAAGCATCGACGGCGGAGCCCTCCGACTCGACTGGAGCGACGGCCAGATCTCGACGGCACATCCGGGCTGGCTGCGATTCGTCGCCGAGTGTCGACATCTGCCCGATGCCGTCGCCGAACTCGTGACCTGGGATGCGTCGATCGGTGAACCGCCGACCTTTGACGGTGTCGATGTGCTGCACGACGACGAGGCGCTCGAAGCCTGGGTCGCTGCGCTCGCCAGTCACGGGCTGGCGCGGCTGCGGGGGACCGCGACTGATCGCGAGGAGATGGAGCGCATCGGTCGTCGCATCGGTCCGATCCGAGGGTCGAACTTCGGTGATGTGTTCACGGTCGAAGCCATCTTCGACCAGGCGGACTCGCTCGCGAACACCGGCTCGAATCTCGGCCAACACAGCGATCTCCCGACACGCGAGACGCCGCCCGGGTACCAGTTCCTCCACTGCGTCGAGAACACGGTCGCCGGCGGGGCGTCACGGATGACCGACGGACTCGCCGTGGTCGAACGGCTGCGAACCGATCACGCCGAGCACTATGAGGCGTTGACGACCCTCGAGTGGGTCTTTGCCAACCGGGCCAAGGACGGCGACCACCGCTGGGTTGGGCCGATCATCGATCACGGAACCGCCCGCAGCCCCCTGACGTTGCGAGCGTTCTACCCGGTTCGCCTCGCTCCGCACATGGCCGCTGCCGACGTGCCGGGCGGCTACGAGGCGCTGCGGGTGTTCTCCACGGTGGCGCACGATCCCGACCTGATGCTGTCGAACCGCCTGGAGCCCGGCGACCTCGTCGGCTTCGACAACCGGCGCGTCCTGCACGGCCGCGATGCGTTCGACCCCGGCGCCGGTCGACGGGTTCTGCGCGGGTGCTACCTCGACCGTGACGACGTGCTGTCTCGGCTCCGGGTGCTCCAACGCAACCGCCGCCACCTTGAATTGTCCCGAGACCAGACAGCATGACAATCACCGGCACCCGAGTCACGTTGGTGCCTGTCCCCGATGTGACTGGTCCGAACCGAACGAGCGAATCGAGAACCCCATGACAGCGTCATTCATCACCTGTGCAGTCACCGGCAGCGGTGACACCGTCGGCAAGTCCGACAAGGTCCCATTCACCCCGGAGGCAATCGCGAACGACTGCATCGCCGCTGCTCGCGCCGGCGCTGCCGTCGTCCACATCCACGTCCGCGACCCGCTCACGGGGGCTCCGTCGCGCGAGGTGGAGTACTACGCCGAAGTGGTCGACCGGGTGCGTTCCTCCGATGTCGATCCGGTCATCAACCTCACTGCCGGGATGGGGGGTGACGTCACCTTTGGATCGGTCGAGCAGCCCCTGCCGCTGGCTGACGAGGGCACCGACATGGTCGGAGCGACGGAGCGCATGGACCACGTCCGCAAGATCCTCCCTGAGATCTGCACGATCGACTGCGGGTCGATGAACTTCGGTGAAGGCGACTACGTGATGACCAACACGCCGTCGGTCCTTGCCGAGATGGCCCGTCAGGTACAAGAACTCGGCGTGCGGCCCGAGATCGAGGTGTTCGACACCGGGCATCTGTGGCAGGCCAAGTCCCTCGTTGATCAGGGGCTGATCGACGACCCGGTGATGGTGCAACTCTGCATGGGCATTCCGTGGGGTGCGCCCGCCGACATCAACACGTTCATGGCAATGGTCAACAACATCCCGGACAGTTGGACCTTCAGTGCGTTCTCGATCGGCCGAAAGCAACTCGAGTACGTGGCACTTGCAGCGATCGCTGGCGGCAACGTCCGCGTCGGCCTCGAAGACAACCTGTACCTCGACCGCGGTCGACTCGCGACCAACCAGGATCTGGTCGAGCGAGCCGTCGTCATCCTGCGCGCGATGAACGTCGAGATCATGACCGCGGAACAGGTCCGCGACAAGATGCAGCTCACTCGTCATGGCTGATCCGGTCACGTCGGTGCCAGTCACGTCGGTGCCTGTCCCCAACGTGACGGGGTTGCCGGAACGGGCCGGGGTGATCGGGTGTGGCGTGATCGGCGCGGCGTGGGCTGCTCGGCTGCGCCTGCGTGGTGTCGATGTCGCGGTCTTCGACCCGTCACCGACCGCACCGGAACTCCTCGATTCGGTGATGGCCGATGCCGCTGCGGCATGGGAAGCGCTGGGCTTGGCCACCGACACGGTCGGTGCGCTGACCGTCGCGGGGTCGATCGCTGACGCGGTCGACGGCGTCGGTCTGGTCCAGGAATCGGTTCCGGAGCGACTCGACATCAAGCACGACACGCTGGCGGCGATCGACGCCACAGCACCGACCGAGGCGTTGGTGGCTTCGTCGACGTCGGGATACAAGCCGACGGACCTGGCCACCTCGATGCGCCACCCCGAGCGGCTCGTCGTTGCTCATCCGTTCAACCCCGTCTATCTCCTCCCGCTCGTCGAGATCGTCGGCGGCGAACAGACATCACTTGGCACGGTCGACCGGGCCATGGACACGTACCGCCTCCTCGGCATGCACCCGCTGCACGTCCGCAAGGAGATCGACGCGTTCATCGCCGATCGTCTACTCGAAGCCGTCTGGCGCGAAGCGCTGTGGCTGGTCAACGACGGCGTTGCGACGACCGAGGAGATCGACGACGCAATCCGCTACGGGTTCGGGCTGCGCTGGGCACAGATGGGAACGTTCGAGACGTACCGGATCGCCGGGGGAGAGGGTGGCATGCGCCATTTCATGGCCCAGTTCGGCCCGGCGTTGAAGTGGCCGTGGACCAAGCTGATGGACACCCCGGAACTGACCGACGAGCTGATCGACACCGTTGCGGACCAGTCAGATGCGCAGGCCGCGGGCCGATCGATCCGCGAGCTCGCTCAGGAACGTGACCGCAACCTGGTCGCGATCTTGAGAGCACTCGAAGGAGTCGACGCCGGCGCCGGCGCGACGCTGGCTGCGCTCCGCAAGCTGCAGTAGCCGTTCTGCATCGTTTGCGTGACGGAAAAGGTCGGCATTCACGCCGAAATCGTCACGCAAACGGAAGAGATCCTGGCCAAGGATGCTCAGACGGCGTCGGAGCCTTCTTCGCCGGTACGGATGCGCACGATCCGGTCGACGTCGGTGACCCAGATCTTGCCGTCGCCGATCTTGCCGGTGGCGGCGGCGGCGACGATCGTGTCGACCACGCTGTCCACCCGACTGTCGTCGACGACAGTGGACAGGCTCACCTTCGGCACGAAGTCGATCTTGTACTCAGCGCCGCGGTAGGTCTCGGTGTGTCCGCCCTGGCGGCCGAAGCCGCGGACCTCGGACACGGTGATGCCGGTGACATCGATGGTTTTGAGGGCGTCCTTCACATCGTCGAGCTTGAAGGGCTTGATGACGGCGGTGATGAGTTTCATGTCGTTCCCGATCGTAGTGCGCTGGTCGAAGTGGTCGTGCGGCCGGTGTCAGCTGGTGTAGGCGGATTCCGCGTGCTGGCTCTGATCGAGGCCCTGATGCTCGGCGTCTTCGTCGACGCGGAGGCCCATGGTGGTGTCGACGACCTTCGCGATTGCATACGTGGCAACGAACGAGAAGGCACCGACGGCGATCGCGGCGACGAATTGATCCTTGAGGAGTTCGAGCCCACCGCCGTAGAACACTCCCTCGGAGCTGTCTTCGGCGATGCCCGGGTTGACTGCGGCGTCGGCAAAGAAGCCGAGCAGCAGCGTGCCGACGAGGCCACCGATGAGGTGGACGGCGATGACGTCGAGGCTGTCGTCCCAGTCCATCTTCGCTTTGATTCCCAGTGCGAGGAAGCACAGCACGCCGGCGACGAAGCCGATGATCAGCGGTGAGGCACCGCCGACGAAACCGGCACACGGTGTGATCGCGACGAGACCGGCAACGGCGCCGGAGCAGGCGCCGAGCACGGTCGCGTGGCCCGCCTTCCATCGTTCGACGAGCAGCCACCCGAGCATGCCGGTGGACGCGGCGAGGTGGGTGTTGACGAGTGCTTGGGCGGCGAGGCCGTCGGCGGCCAGGCCGGAACCTGCGTTGAACCCGAACCAGCCGAACCACAAGATGCCGGTACCCAGCACGGTCAAGGGCAGGTTGTGCGGCGGCATCGCCACGTCGCCGTGACCCTTGCGATTGCCGATGACGAGCACGACGGCCAGTGCGGCGACGCCGGCGCTGATGTGAATCGCGGTGCCGCCGGCGAAGTCGAGTGCCCCCATGTCGAGCAGCCACCCGTTGAAGACCCACTTGGCGCCCGGGATGTACACGAGCAGCGACCAGAAGCCGATGAGTACGGCGTACGACCCGAACTTCAACCGGTCGGCGGTGGCACCGGTGATCAGCGCCGGCGTGATGACGGCGAACATCATCTGGAAGGCGACGAAGGCCATGCCGGGGATGTCCCCGTCGAGGTCGGTGACGTCGGCGAGGAACAAGAAGTCGAAGTTGCCGATCCAACCGTTCCCACTGTCGCCGAAGACGAGCGAGAACCCGACCACCGCCCAGATCGTCGATACGAGGCCGATGGCGAACACGTTCTGCATCAACATGCCGAGCACGTTCTTGGAGCGGACCATGCCGCCATAGAAGAAGGCGAGGCCGGGCGTCATGAAGAGAACGAGGGCAGCAGCGACCAGCACCCATGCGGTATCACCAGAATCGAGAGCGAACATGGCGCCGAAGGTAGGCAGAGCCGCACGGCTGTGACCAGGACGAAACGCGATGTTCACATTGGTGAAACGCAGGGTCGAGATTTCCGCTGTTGTACCGCGCTGTGTGTCGATCGCCGAACCCGATGGGTCGGAAAGAGCGCCTGAAAACCAACTGATCCCCGGGCCACGAAGGCCCGGGGATCAGTGCAGCGAGTCGCGACGTTGCGATCCGCAGAGCGTCGTTCAGTGCTAGACGGCGTCGACGCCTTCTTCGCCGGTTCGGATACGGACGATCCGGTCGACGTCGGTGACCCAGATCTTGCCGTCGCCGATCTTGCCGGTGGCTGCCGAGGTCGTGATCGCCTCGACGACACCATCGACGGCATCGTCGTCGACGACGATCTGCACGCTGACCTTCGGGACGAAGTCGATCTTGTACTCCGCTCCTCGGTAGGTCTCGGTGTGGCCGCCTTGGCGACCAAATCCCTTGACCTCAGTGACGGTCATGCCTTGGATGCCGAGGGCAGCCAGAGCTTCCTTCACTTCGTCGAGCATATGTGGCTTGATGATGGCTGTGATGAGTTGCATGGTTCTGTTCCTCTTGATCAGGCCGAGACGGTGACGTCGGCAGAGTAGCCGGGTGCACCGTGTTCGTGGACGTCTAGACCTTCACGCTCTTCTTGCTCTGTCACTCGGAGGCCCATGGTGGCCTTCAAGACAGTGAAGAGAATGCCCGTGGTGATCAAGACCCACGCAGCAACGATGACCACTCCAGCGAGCTGAACAAGCAGCTGGTTGATGCCGCCGCCGTAGAACAGACCCGAAGCGGTGTACTCGGTGCCATCTTCGAGGGGGAAGGCAGCGTCGACGAACGCATCGCCGTTCACTGCGAACAGACCAACAGCCAGAGTTCCCCAGACGCCACAGACGCCGTGAACGCTGACAGCGCCAACCGGATCGTCGATGCCCTTGCGGTCGATGAAGATCACCGAGGCGACAACGAGGCCACCGCCGATGAAGCCGACGATGATCGCACCAACGGGAGTGATGGTGCCGGTGCCGGCGGTGATGCTGACCAGGCCAGCGAGCAGACCGTTACCGGCCATGCCGACATCGGGCTTCTTGGTGATGGCAGTGATGGCGGCGGTGGCGCCGATGGCACCAGCAGCGGCAGCAAGGAACGTCGTGACGAAGATGCCGGGAACGAACTGGTCTGCGGCGAGCTCGGAGCCGCCGTTGAAGCCGAACCAGCCGAACCAGAGCACTAGTACGCCGATGGTGGCGACGGTATAGTTACTGCCGAGCAAGGGCTTGTCAGTGTCGAAGCGACCGATGCGCGGGCCGATGACGATGACGGCCGCGAGCGCCAGCCAGCCGCCGGTACCGTGAACGACGGTCGCGCCAGCGAAGTCGACAAAGCCGCGTGCGGCGAGCCAGCCGGGCGCGCCATTTTCAAGTGTTCCACCCCAGGCCCAGTGGCCCATGAGTGGATAGAACAGGGCCGCCACGAGTGCGCTGATGAGCAGGTAGCTGGTAAGTTTCGTGCGCTCTGCCAGCGCACCACCGACGATGGTCGCGGCCACACTGCAGAACACCATCTGATACACGAAGAAGGCGGCGTTGCCGTCGGCGTGCGAACGGAGGAAGAGATCGGTACCCAGAAGGCCATTGGCGCTGCCCGCGCCAAACATCAGACCGTAACCGATCAGCCAGAACACCAGGCCCGCGACCACGAAGTCCAT
>ENA-ORXT01003462-ORXT01003462.1-marine-metagenome-genome-assembly--contig:-NODE-3462-length-17380-cov-5.803444_pt1 | contig 17380 bp, 16 predicted proteins | sample MGYA00237868_ERZ511482 | MGnify/ENA metagenome assembly ERZ511482 | reverse complement strand
GGGGGGCTTGGCGATCAACGTGATCGAGGTGCCGGTGAGTCGGCCGGATTGTTGAGGGTGTGGTGCTGCCCGGGCTCAGAACACGTCGGGCAGTCGGTAACGCCGTAGCCGAGCAGCCGCTCGGAGCATCGACAGACCCGTTCCTCGCCCGAGTGGCAACGATTCGATCTCGACCAGATCCGTTTCGCTCGAGACCCGGTCGCCGAACAGCACGAAGCACTTCATGCCCGGCTGGTCGAGCTGACGGCCCTCCCACAACAGGCCGTCGAGGTCCGCATGTCCTGCGTGCAGCGTTGCGGCCAGCTTGCGCAGCGGCACGTACGCCCGGTGGTTGCCCCGCAACAGTTTTCCCAGTTCCGTATCCGGATCGACCATCGTCAGGTCGGCCAGGCGCACCGGTCGGCGCAGTGCGAGCTGCGCCAGGCCGCGAGTCTCGATCTCGCCGATGCCGAGCACGCGCGGATCGAGCCCGCCGGCAGGGTGCGCCGGACGATCCCGCTCACGAATGGCTCCGACCTATTCGAGCCAACGGTTCGCCGCCGTCCTGAACCGGTCCAGCCCCCCGCGTGCGAGCCACTCGAACGGCGTTTCCATCGGTGGGTCGATCGGAACCTCGCCGTCGCTCAGCGCGCGCGAGACGATCTCGTCGAGCGAGGCATCGGCACCGAGCCCCTCGATGGGGCAACCCGGTTCGACATCGGCCGCGGCAGCCGTGCGAGGGGTGGCCAACCAGTGCAGGGTCTCCCACTCGTCGTACCCCCGCGCCACGGCCCGGAGCAGCGTCTCGGACAGCAGCCCGCTCACCTGCCCACGTGCGTCGAATTGAGCTGCCGGATACCGCCAGTTGCCTCGGACCTGCACGCCGAGAAGCTTGCCTTGGGCGCGCAACCGCTCCAGGGCTCGGGGCAGGTTCGAGCCCGAGGGAAGGCGATCGGGCATCAGCGCAGCGAGCTCCTGCGTGCCGAGCATGGCTACCGAGGTCATCAGCTGCCGCTGGTCCGCGGCACGACGGTACGCCTGGTAGAGCCGGTCCTCGTCCATCGACGGTGCCGTGCACAGCAGTTCCACGATCTCGTCCCGCCGGGCACGCCGGGTCGAGTCCAGATGGTCGAGCAGCGTGCGCACCGCCTGCCGGAGCGCTCGTTCGTCCGGCGGGTCCGCCGGCCTGGCGGTGGGGTCGAGATCCGACCACGCTTCCGGAGGCAGACCGGACAGGATGTCGCTGGCGGCTTCCATGACACCGAGCGCTGCAACCTGGGCCGAGGCATTGCCGGCCGGTGCGAGCGCGTTCTTTCCGAGCGCGGATATCCGACTCAGGGCGTCAGCCATCTCCGCGAAGGAAGGTGCGACCGTCGAGCCGTCGTCGCGGCGGCCGGCGTTGCCGGATGTAGGAGAAGAGTGGGCCATGTCCATGAGTATGCGGGATGAACAGGCGTTATCGGTATCTCGTATACGGCACTACAGTCCGGTTCTCTCCGGAACGGACGAGATGCTCGCCACCGGAGTCGCCAGTGGCGCATTCAGCGCTTTGGCAAGGGCGATGTACCCATCGTTCGATCCGCACGCGGCGGACGGGAGGGGGCGTGCTCGGCTCACACCGCCAGACGCGCCCGGATCGCCGTGCAGAATGCCGACAGGTCCCCCAGCCGATGGGCGAGAACGTCCTCCAGCACATCGAGATCGACCTCCTGGTAGCCGTGCACGACGACGTCGCGAAAGCCGCTCATGTCGCGCAGCGCGGGCACGAGGCCGGAAGGGATCCAGCCGCCTTGCGCGAGCAGATCGAACAACGCACGGTTCGTGCTCGGCTCGCCCAGCCTTTCCGAGGAAACGATGTGCGATGCCGCATCGAGCGCCGACTGGAGGGCGATCTGCACCGTGTAGGTGACGAAGCGCTGCTCCTTCAGGTCGGTACGCAACGCAGCGGTGTCCGCGAGCCGCTCGAGGTCGGCGAGGCAGGTGTCGATGAAGGCCAGCTTCTTGGCCAGCAGATCGGCATCGGTCATGGCGGCGGGTACGGCTCCAGCCCTCGATACTCGCGCAGGTAGGGCACCAGATCGAAGTATTCGCGCCGCGACCGGACCTCGAAGGCCACGCGCATCGAGGGTTCGCGGTCGAAGAGCAGCACGCCGTCACGCAGCACCCGGTGCGCGAGATCGACCGGCGCCCGGTCCAGCACGACGATGTCCACTTCCCGGGCCAGCCGGTCCTCGAGCCGCCCTTCCAGGTCCAGCCCGATACCCGCCAGCGTGGCCGGCATGGTTCGGCCGAACAGCACGGCAACATCGACATCGCTGCGGCGATGGCCCTCGCCGCGCGCGAGACTGCCGAACAGCCAGGCGCATACCGGTGGCGATGCCTCGTCCAGCAACGCGTCTCGCACGTGCTGTTGGAGCAGGTCGGTGTCCATGGTCCGCTCTTCCCTGAACGCAGGGGGGGGGTGACTGATGTTACGCGTGTCCGAAGACGGTCTCCGGACACCTCGTGATCGGCCAGGTCCACGATCGGCATGCGCGTGCCGATCGGGCTCTCGAATGCCAGATTCAACGGGGCGGAATGTCAACGACCGTATAGGTTCCCGGAGCAGAAGCGGCGACAGCCACAGCGATGGTCTCGGCCACCGGCTCGACCCATGGCCAACGGGAATTGCCGAGCACGATGATGGCGATGGTGCGAGTCGACAAGTTCTGTTGATACGCCAGATTCTTGTCGTTCGTCAGCAGAACATCGAATCCATCAGCCTCCGCCGCTGTCAGCAGTTCACCGTTAGAGAGCGTCGACCAACCTCGCTCGGTTGCCGTCACCACGACGTGCCCCCCGAGGTGGAAACGCAGAGGTGCCGGAACGCCCTGGTCGAACAGGATGCGCAAGATCAGGCCGCGGCACTCTGCGCCGCGTGTTCCAGTACGGCCTGGACCTGTTGCAGACCCACGCCCTGGAACCATTCGAGATAGTCCGCGATCGACGCGCCGGCCTCGAGGTTCTCGAACAGCGTGGCGATGGGCAGGCGGGAGCCACGAAAGACCCACGCCCCACCAGCACGCGCCGGATCACGTTCCACTTCAGGGCATGTTGACCAATCGAGCATCAGTGAAGGCTACCACTCCGTTCCACCGGAGCACGCGTGAACGAGATTCCGGTCAGGCAGCGCTCAGCGCAGATCCTTGTCGCGCTCCTCGATGATGTCGTCACTGGAGAAGGCAGCGCCGTAGCGCTGTTTTCGTTCCCGGACGCTGTTCAGCCACTGTTCGGGCGATGGTCTGGAGGCCATGGCCTCCAATGACCGTTTCAAGAAGTCTTGCATTGAGCGCCCTTGCAGCGCGGCACGCGATGCCAGCTCGTCTCGAACGTGCTCGGGTACGTCGCGAATCGTGATCGTCACGCTCATCGCAGGGCGCCATCCCTCGATGCCTTGTCGCTGATCGACGGGTCGCCGTGCACGTCGCTCAACAGGCCATGAGCTGCTCCGGGGCGCTTTCTGATCAACGTCACCCGTCCACCGACGACGAACAGATCGAGATCGTCCCCCGGCACCCTGTCGAAGGTGATGGATCTTGCCGATTGCTCGGTCCATACCGGGATCTCTTCATCGAACGCCTGCCCGGCGAACAGGTCCGCGATGCGTGTTCCGAGCCCGGAGCCGTTGCCAGTCGTGTCGCGCGACACGGCCGTACGAAGAATGTCCCGCATCTCGGCCTCCACGCTGTGTCCGTGAGCCTGGGCGCGGGCGCGCAACCGATCGCGTACGTGCATGATCCAGTTCCACCACGATTATCGTCGTCATTGCGTTCGAACCCGTCGTCGGATTGATGCCCACGATAGCGACTTTCGCGATCGCGCTCGTGATCGTTCCTGGAAGCGTCGATCCGTCTTGCTCGGAGACGGCCGTGTCCCCGGCCCACGACCGTGAGCGGTGTCTACGGTTAGACTGGAAACCGAGGCTTGCATCACACCCGGCCCACCTCCACCGGCACGCTTCCCGCTCGACACGCCCCACCTCCATCGACCCACCCACGGACGAACCGTCGACCCATGACCGCACCATGATCACCGGTGAACTGAAGAGCCGGGTCGACCGCATCTGGGACACCATGTGGTCCGGCGGCATCTCCAATCCGTTGACGGTGATCGAGCAGCTGACCTACCTGCTGTTCATCAAGCGCCTGGACGAGCTGCACACGCTGGCCGAGAGCAAGGCGGCCCGCACCGGCCAGCCGATCGAGCAGCCGGTGTTCGGCTACACCCAGCAGCGCCTGCGCTGGAACCGGTTGCGCGAGAAGGATGCGGACGGCCTGTACGCGGCCATGCGCGACGAGGTGTTCCCGTTCATCAAGTCGCTGGGGCAGGGCAGGGACGGCGCCGAGGATTCCACCTACGCCCAGCACATGAAGGACGCCACCTTCATGATGCCGTCCGCGCGGGTGCTGCAGAACGTGGTCGACCAGCTCGACGAGATCGACATGAGCGACGCCGACACCAAGGGCGACCTGTACGAGTACATGCTCGGCAAGATCGCCAGCGCCGGGCAGAACGGCCAGTTCCGCACCCCGCGCCACATCATCGAGCTGATGGTCGGCATGATGGCGCCGACAGCGGCCGACACGATCTGCGACCCGGCCTGCGGCACGGCGGGCTTCCTGGTCGCCGCGGCCGCCTACCTGCGCGAGCACCACGGCGACGAGATCTACCACAACGCCAAGGCGCGCCAGCGCTTCAGCGACGCCACCTTCCACGGCTTCGACTTCGACTCGACCATGCTGCGCATCGGCAGCATGAACATGCTGCTGCACGGCATCGAGAACCCGGACATCCGCTACAAGGACTCGCTGGCCGAGGCGATCGAGGACGATGCCGAACGCTACTCCCTGATCCTGGCCAACCCGCCGTTCGCGGGCTCGCTCGATTACGAGTCCACCGCCAGGGACCTGCAGAAGGTCGTCAAGACGAGGAAGACCGAACTGCTGTTCCTCGCCCTGTTCCTGCGCCTGATGCGCACCGGTGGACGGGCCGCGATCATCGTGCCGGACGGCGTGCTGTTCGGCTCCAGCAAGGCGCACAAGGAGCTGCGGCGGCTCCTGGTCGAGGAGCACAAGCTCGATGGCATCGTCTCCATGCCGTCGGGGGTGTTCAAGCCGTACGCGGGGGTGTCGACCGCGATCCTGCTGTTCACCAAGACCAATTCGGGCGGCACGGAGAACGTGTGGTTCTACGACATGCACGCCGACGGCTATTCGCTGGACGACAAGCGCACGCCGCAGCCGGACCGGTCGGACCTGGCCGACCTGCTGGCGCGCTGGAAAGTGCGTGATGGCGAGACCGATCGGGCGCGTACCGCGCAGAGCTTCTTGGTGCCGAAGGCGGAGATCGCCGCGAACGAGTACGACCTGTCGTTGAATCGGTACAAGGAGGTGGAGTACGAGGCGGTGGAGCATGAGGCGCCGGCGGTGATCCTGGCGCGGTTGAAAGTGCTGGAGGAGGAGATCGCGCGGGGGCGGGTGGAGTTGGAGGGGATGTTGGGGTGAAGACCTCGATCCTGGGAGACCATGCAAAGTTCATCCGCGGAGTGACGTTCAAGCCGGCGCAGCTCTGTGACGTTGGCGAACAGGATTCGTTGGTATGCATGCGAACCAAGAACGTTCAACAGGCACTGGACCAGGATAGCCTTATCGCCATCCCCGGATCCTTGGTCAAGAACAAGGAAAAAGTTCTCCGTACGGGAGACATACTGGTATCAAGTGCAACAGCTGGAACCTCGTCGGTAAGTGCTGCGAGGTGCCGCCACTCGAGTATGAAGCTACTGCTGGCGCATTTCTCTCTATCCTGCGGCCCACAGACGAAGACCTCGATAGCCGTTACCTCTACCGCTGGTTCAGCTCAGAAGCGGTACAGAGGAAGGTCCGTTCGTTCGGGAATCAAACGACGAATATTTCCAATCTCGACCACAAGCGCGTTGCAAAGCTTTTGGTTCCTGTGCCTACTATCGCTGAGCAAAAGCGTATCGCCCGAATCCTCGACGCCGCCGATGCCCTGCGTGCCAAGCGTCGCGAGTCGATCGCGCAGTTGGATGCGCTCGTTCAGTCGACGTTTCTGGAGATGTTCGGGGATCCGGTAGCAAAGGGCTGGCAAGAGAAACGCGTCGAAGAACTCGCACCCGAGAAGAATGCAATTCGTACTGGCCCGTTCGGTAGTCAGCTACTTCACAGCGAGTTCGTCGAAGCCGGCATCAAGGTGCTGGGCATCGACAACGTGGTCTCGAACAGTTTTCGATCTGGCGAGCCAAGATTCATCACGCATGAAAAGTACGAGGGACTGCGCCGCTACACGGTCCGCCCCGGTGACGTGCTTATCACGATCATGGGAACCTGCGGACGCTGCGCTATCGTGCCGGAAGACATCGAGCAGTCCATCAATACGAAGCATCTGTGTGCGATAACGCTCGACCGAGAGTCGTGCTTGCCGGAATTCATGCGAGCCTGCTTCCTGTGGCATCCGGCAGCACGCGATTTTCTCGAACAGAACGCGAAGGGGGCGATCATGTCCGGGCTGAACATGGGAATCATCAAGCGGCTGCCATTGCCGGTGCCGCCCATCGAGTTGCAGCAAGAGTTCGTTGTGGCCTCCAACGCCATTGATGCTCAACGCGTGAGGTTTGCCGAACACCTCACCGAACTCGACACCCTCTTCACCTCCCTCCAATCCCGCGCCTTCGCAGGCGAGCTCTAACCCCACGCCGGCACGAAGCCATGAGCAACTTCGCCTTCCTTCCCCAGCCGTTCTCGGCCATCGCCGACGACGCGATCAAGGCGGAGAGCTACGTTCACGGCGATCCGCGCACCGCCTGCTTCTACGCCCGCCGTGCGCTCGAACGGCTGGTGCACTGGCTGTACCGCTACGACAACACGCTGCGCCTGCCGCACAAGCGCAACATCGGCACGCTGTTGAACCAGCCGGACTTCGAGACGCTGCTGCCGATCGCGGTATTGTTGAAGGCCATCCGCATCCAGCAGGAAGGTAACGATGCGGTCCACGGCGATGACGACGTGCCGGTCGATACCGCGATGACGCTGGTGCACGAGCTGCACCACGTCTGCTACTGGTTGATGAGCACCTACCTGCCGCGTCAGTCGCGCGACGGGGCAGGCTGGAAGGACGATCGGGTGCCACGATCGGGACCGGCACCGGAAGGGGTGTCGCGCCGGGAACTGCAGGCGCTGGAGGAAAAGCTGGCGGCGCAGGCCGAAGCGGCATGGGTGCAGCAGCAGGCGAACGATGCGCTGGATGCCGAGGTGCAGGCATTGCGCGCGCAGGTCGCCGAGCGCAAGGCGGAAGCCGCGCAGCAGGCCGACACGCACGACTACTCCGAGGCCGACACGCGCACCGCGTTGATCGATGCGGAGCTGGCGCGTGCCGGCTGGACGCTGGACCGGCCGCGCGATCGCGAGTTCAGGATCGACGGCATGCCGAACGAGAAGGGCGTCGGCTACGCGGACTACGTGCTGTGGGGCGACGATGGCCAGCCGCTGGCGGTCATCGAGGCCAAGCGGACGATGGTCGACCCGGAAGCCGGGCAGCAGCAGGCGAAGCTGTACGCGGACGGCCTGCAGGCGATGTTCGGGCAGCGGCCGCTGATCTTCTTCACCAACGGCTACGCGCACCGCTTCTGGGACGACCTGTTCTACCCGCCGCGTCGCGTGGGCGGCTTTCATGCCAAGGAGGCGCTGAGCGCGCTGATCGTGCGCCGCACGCAGCGATCCGAACTGCTCGTCAAGCAGGTGAACGACGACATCGCCGGGCGCTACTACCAGAAGCGCGTCATCCGCAACGTGTTCGAGCAGTTCGGCCAGCGCCGCCATCGCAAGGCGCTGCTGGTCATGGCCACCGGTACCGGCAAGACGCGCACCGCCATCGCGCTGGTGGATGCGCTGCAGCGGGCCGGCTGGATCAAGCGTGCGCTGTTCCTGGCGGACCGCACATCCCTGGTGAAGCAGGCCGCCAACGCGTTCAAGACCCACCTGCCCGAATCCAGTCCGGTGAATCTCGTGACCGACAAGCGGGCCAGCGGCCGGGTGTATCTCAGCACCTACCCGACCATGATGGGCCTGATCGATGACAAGCCCGGCGAACCGGCCCGCTTCGGCATCGGCCACTTCGACCTGATCGTGATCGACGAGGCGCACCGCTCGGTGTACCGCAAGTACCGCCAGATCTTCGACTACTTCGATTCCCTGCTGGTCGGGCTGACCGCCACGCCGAGCCGGGAGATCGATCGCGACACCTACGGCCTGTTCGACCTGGCGACCGATGAGCCGACCGATGCCTACGAGCTGCAGAAGGCGGTCGACGACGGCTTCCTGGTGCCGCCGGAGGTGCACCAGATCGACATGCGCTTCCCGCGCGAGGGCATCGACTACGACGACCTCGACGAGGACGAGAAGATCGCCTGGGAGACGGCCGATTGGGGCGATGAGGACGAGCCGCCGCCCGTGCGCGTCAACGCACCGGCCATCAACAGCTGGCTGTTCAACGAGAACACCGTCGATCAGGTGCTGCTGTACCTGATGCAGCACGGCCACACCGTGCACGGTGGCGACCGGCTGGGCAAGACGATCGTGTTCGCGCGCAACCACGATCACGCCATGTTCATCGAGCAGCGCTTCAACCACCACTACCCCGAACACGCCGGCCACTTCGCGCGGGTGATCGACAACCGTGCCACCTACCCGCAGAGCCTGATCGATGCGTTCGGCGAGGCCGGCCAGCCGCCGCACATCGCCATCTCGGTCGACATGCTGGACACCGGCATCGACGTGCCCGAGGTGCTGAACCTGGTGTTCTTCAAGCCGGTGTACTCCAAGATCAAGTTCTGGCAGATGATCGGTCGCGGCACCCGGCTGTGCCCGGACGTGTTCGGACCCGACGAGGACAAGCGCAACTTTCGCGTGTTCGACGCCTGCTTCAACTTCGACTTCTTCAGAGAGCACCCGGACGGGCGCACCACCAGCGACGGTGCCTCGCTCGGTACGCGCCTGTTCCAGGCACGGGTGCAGCTGATCGGCCACGTGCAGGGCGCCGATGCGGACGAGAACGCGCAGCTGCTCGGCGGCACGGTGGCCGATCTGCTGCACGCCGAGGTGGCGGCGATGAGCGCCGACAACTTCATCGTGCGCCTGCACGGCGAACCGGTCGACCGGTTCCGGGATCGCAGGCGCTGGGATGCGCTGGACGACGACGATCGGGCGACGCTTGCCGGCGAGGTGGCGGGGCTACCCTCGGCGCAGGAGACCGATGCGATCGAGTCCCGCCTGTTCGACCTGATCGCGCTGCGGTTGCAGCTCGCGGTGCTGGAGGGCGACGCCGCTGCCTTCGAGACCTATCGTGCGCGGGTGATCGACATGGCCGCCCTGCTGGAGGACAAGCGCGCCGTGCCGGCCGTTGCCGAGCAGCTCGCCTTCCTCGCCAGCATCCAGGAAGCGGACTACTGGCAGGACATCGACGTGGTGGAACTGGAGGACCTGCGCGAACGGCTGCGCGCTCTGGTGCCGTTGCTGGACCGGGGTCAGCGCAAGGTGGTCTACACCGACTTCCAGGACGAGATCACCGGCGTGCGGCCGGCCAGCGTGATCGAGCTGCCGAACATGACCGGTGCGCAGTACGAGAAGCGGGTGCGCGCCTACCTGGACGGGCACCGCGATCACCTGGTGGTCGCCCGGCTGCGCGCCAACCAGCCGCTGACCGACACCGACCTGCGAGGGCTGGAGCGCACGCTGGCCGAGATCGGCGAGGCGGACGGGGACACGCTGCTGTCCGAGCTGCTGGAGCGCAGCGATGCGCCCACGCTCGCCTGGTTCGTGCGCAGCCTGGTCGGCATGGACCGTACCGCCGCGCAGGCCGCCTTCTCGGACTACCTGAACGACCGGGAGCTGAGCGCGGCGCAGATCCGGTTCGTGGAGCTGGTGGTCGAGCAGCTGACCGCGCGCGGCGTCATGGAGGCAGGGGCGTTGTACGAGGCGCCGTTCACGAACCTGCACGCCGGTGGGCCGGAGGAGCTGTTCTCCGGGCGGGACAAGGTGGTGGCCGGGGTGTTCGGGACGCTGCGCGAGTTGCACGCGGGGCTGATCGACGAAGGGGCCGCGTCAGCCGGGACGGGTCGGTGAGGCGTACCGTGCTCCGGAAGCGCCGACCACGGCCAGGTGCGCCGACGCATCGCCCCGGAGACCCATCATGATCGAACTCATCGGAACCGTGCTTCGCGTGGCCAGGACACGAACACGGGAGCTGGTACGCAGGCTTGCCGGCGGCCGTTGGTCGGTAGCCACCGATCGCGAGCAGCTCTCGGCTGAATCGGTTGCGGTGGCATCCGCCCGCCGGCGCCGGGCCCGTCAGGCGGCCTTCGACATGGAGACGTTCATGGACACCGCCGACCGGGCGACCGCGCGGTCGATCGATCAGGCGCAGATCCGGCGCTGGATCGACGACGGTCGCCGCTGATGCGCCACATCGAATACATCGAGATCGAGAACTTCAAGCGCTTCGGCGCACTCACGCGTATCGAACTCGGCCACCCGGCGGTGCTGATCGGGCCGAACAACTGCGGCAAGACCAGCGTCATCCAGGCGCTCGCGCTGTGGTCGCAGGCGGTGCGGGCCTGGTACGACGTGCGCAAGGCCTCGTCGGCCAAGGAGCGCACCGCCACCTCGATGAACCGACTGAACATCCTGGCCGTGCCGGTCAGGCGCACGCGCTTCTTCTGGCACGACATGCACGTGCGTCGGGCGAACGCCGACATCCTGATGGTCATCGGTGTCGGGGTGTGGCACGTGGGCCGCTTCAAGCGGCTGGCGATGAGCTTTCGCAGCCAGGGTGACGAGTTGGTGTACTGCCAGCCGGTGAAGCCCGACGATGCCGGCAGCGACATCGATCTCGAACTGATCGCGCATGCCGCATCGCTCGGCGTCGACATGCTGTACCCGATGTCGGGGCTGGACACCGAGGAACCGGTGCTGCAGCCCGGACGCGTCGATGTGCTGCTGGGGCAGGGCCGTACCGCCGATGTGCTCAGGAACCTGTGCCTGGCGGTGGCGGTGGACGCACCCGCCGACTGGGAGCGGATCGTGGCGCTGATGCGGCGGCTGTTCTCGGTGGAACTCGCCACGCCCGCCCAGACCACGCGCGGTAGCATCGAGATGCAGTACCGGCAGGCCGGCGTGAAGGGGCCGCTGGACCTGGCCTCGGCGGGGCGGGGCTTCCTGCAGCTGCTGCTGGTGTTCGCCTACCTGTACTCGCACAAGAACAGCGTGCTGCTGATCGACGAGCCGGACGCACACCTGGAGATCCTGCGCCAGAAGCAGGTGTACGTGCTGCTGCGCGACATCGCGGCGGAGAACGGCTCCCAGGTCGTGCTGGTCACCCATTCCGAGGTCATCCTTGACGAAGCGCTGGACACCGACCTGACGCTGCTGCTGGACGGGCAGGCCAGCGATCTGGCGAGAAAGGCGGATATCCGTAACAGCCTCAAGCACTTCGGCACCGACCATTACGTGAAGGCGCGCCAGCGCGGCTACGTGCTGTACGTCGCGGGTGGTAGTGATGTGGACATGCTGCGTGCGCTGGCCGTCCGTCTCGACCATCCCGTGGTCGCCCTGTGGGACGAACGGCTGAACTCGTACTACACGCAGGACAACTACCCGGCCCAGGACGCCGACTCGGCGCTGGAGCGGGTCGAGGGCGGGTTCGGTGCGACGCCGAAGCAACACTTCCACGCCCTGCGCGAACTGGTCGACGGGCTGCGCGGGCTCGCGATACTCGACAGCGACGCCCGCGGACGAACCGATCGTGACGAGGGCGGGCTGCACATCACCCACTGGCGCCGCTACGAGACCGAGAACTACGTCATCACGCCGCAGCTGCTGGGCGATTTCGCTCGCACGGCCTACCCGACGGACGATCTGCTGGCGCAGCAGACCTCGGATGCGATCGATCGGGTGCTCGGTGCCACGCTGCTGGAGCGGGTGTTCGACGGCAACGCGGCGAATCTCGCCACGTGGCGCGAGGCATCACCGGACGCGATGCGGCTGATCTGGGAGCAGAGCACGGAGCGGCGCAAGCTCAGCGACATCGCCGAGGACTTCTTCCGCCGACTGGCCGACGAGCAGGGTGACCGGATGCTGCTGCGCAAGGGGCAGCTGCACCGATTGGTCGCCCACGTGCCCGTGGACACGATTCCGTTCGAGGTGACGGAAAAGCTCGATCTGCTGGCCGAGCTGTTCCGGCAAGCCCCACCTTGACAGGCCCATGGGGCTTGAATTCAATATAAGCCCCATGCAATGGATGTTAGAGCTGCTGTTCGCAAGGCGGATTCCTCCTGATCCGCCGGCGTCGCACCGTCTCCGTGCCGGTAACGCCCGTTCACTTCACCGCCGAATCCAGCTCCGCACTGACGTAGAAGCGCTGCAGCGCCAGGAACACCACCGCCACCGGCAGCACCGACACCGCAAGGGCGGCCTGCTGCAACGCCTTCTGGTCAAGGTCGGTGAACGCGCCCGACAGCAGGAAGATGCCCACCGGCAGCGTCTGCAGCTCGGGGGCGGAGCGGGTGATGGTCATGGTCCAGATGAACTCGTTCCAGTGGTAGACGAACGAGAACAATGCAAGCGTGGCAAGAGCTGGCTTGACCAGCGGCAGCACGATCTTCCGGAAGATCACGAACTCGTTCGCCCCGTCCATGCGGGCCGCCTCGATCAGCTCGCCGGGGATGCCGAGAAAGAACTGGCGCATCAGGAAGATGCCGTACCAGGTGACGATGAACGGCAGCACCAGGGCCGCGTAGGTGCCCAGCAGGCCCGACCCGCCCTGACCGCTCAGGTCGTTGCCACCCATCAACGGGGCGAAGCGCAGGATGAAGAAGATCGGGATGATGAACAGGAAGAACGGGAACATCTGCGCGCCCAGCACCAGCCGGAACACCGCATCCCGCCCCGGGAAGCGGTACACCGCCAGCGCGTAGCCCGCCATGGTGCTGGTGGCCACCTGCAGCAGCGTGATGGTCACCGTCACGATCACCGAGTTCATGAACCAGCGCTTCATCGGCAGCTCCTCGAACACCCGCGTGTACACCCCCCACTGCGGTTCGGCCGGGAAGTAGCGCGGCGGGTTGGCGAACACGTCGGCGGGCCCGCGCAGCGCACCGATGAACATGTCCGCGAACGGCAGCAGCATGATCGCCGCCCCCAGCCCGAGGACGGCGTACTTGAGCACCGTGCCGATCGATACCTTCACATCGATTCCCCGCGTCGGTTCAGCACCCGCACCTGCACCAGCGTGATCAGGCCGATGATGACGAACAGCAGCAGGGCGGCCGCCGAGGCGCGCCCCATGCGCAGGTCCTGGAACGCCATCTGGTACAGGTACAGGGCGGTCACCTCGGTGGTGCCGCGCGGCCCGCCGCCGGTCATCGCCAGGATCAGCGCGAACCAGCCCATGCCGGTGATGAAGCTGGTGATCGCCACGAAGGTGATCGCCGGGCGGATCGACGGGATGGTGATGTGGCGGAACTGCTCGAACACCGTCGCCCCGTCCAGCGTGGCCGCCTCGTAGAGGATGCCCTCGACGTTCTCCAGCGCTGCCGAGAACACGATCATGTTCTTGCCCAGCTCGTACCAGATCATCACCAGGATCACCGACACCATCGCCCAGGTCGGGTCGGTCAGCCAGTCGGGCCCGGCGATGCCGACGGCCCCCAACGCCCGGTTGATCAGTCCGTAGCGATCATCGAGCACGAACTGCCAGATGTAGGCGATGGCGACGATGTTGGTCACCTGCGGCAGGTAGTAGACCGCGCGCCACACCGCCCGCGCCTTCGCGCGCGAGAACACGAACGACAGGGCGAGCGCCAGCGGCATGCCGATCAGCACCAGGCCGAACGCGAACACGAACGTGTTGGACAGCGTCGCCCAGAACTGCTCGTCACGGAACAGCAGGTACTCGAACTGCTTCAACCCCACCCAGCGCGGTTCGCCGAGCGGGTTCCAGCGGGTGAACGACAGGTAGACCGAGAAGCCGAGCGGCAGGAGGAAGAACACCAGCGTGAACAGCGCCAGCGGTGCCAGGAACACGAACGGGGCGAGCCGCGGCGTGCCCAGCCGGGCCGCCAGGCCCACCGGTGCGGAAGCGGCTGCCGGACCGGCCGGGGCCGTCGGGACCGCCGAGGCGGTCGCAGCCGTCACGGTGGACGGTGCGGCCGTGCGGTTCGGCGGGGCGGTCACGTCAGTAGAACTCGAACAGGATGTCCGACACCTCCCGGTCAAGCGCCTCGAGCGCCTCGCGCGGCTCGACGTCGCCGTTGATCGCCTCGTCGATGGTGCGCGCCATCAACCCTTCGATCTCGGCGGCCTGCATCACGTTCGGCTGGGAGATGGCACGCTCCTCGGCCAGCGCCTCGACGAAGCCCGCGGTGAACGCGTCGGTCTCGCCCAGCGCCTCGTTGTCGACCAGGTTGGCGCTCAGCGCGCCGAGCCCCTCCAGCATGCCGGCCACGCAGGACGGCCCGCCCTCGACCTCGGCCGACTCGGGCGAGCTGGTCCAGCGGATCAGGTCCCAGGCCTCGTCCTGCACCTCGGACGACGAATCGACGCCGAAGAAGAACGCGTACTGCAGCGTCTTCCAGCCCTCGCCGAACGGCACGGGCGACACGCGCACCGCGTCGTCGAAGTCGTCGCCGAAGCCTGCACGGATGTTGGCCTCCAGCCAGTTGGCCATGACGATCATGCCGATGCCGCCGGCCGGAAAGTCGTAGCCGTCCACCGACCGGTCGGTGATGCCGTCGGCGATCAGCGAACGGAAATCGGCGAGAGCCGCCACCGCTTCGTCGCTGGCGAAGTTGGTGCCCGCGAAGTCCTCCTCGTAGGGATCGATGCCGGCCGAGAACAGCGCGGTGTAGAACGGGTGCACCAGGCCGGCACCGCTGGAGGAGTCGGCGAAGGCGAAGCCCGCCGTCTCGATCTTGCCGTTGGCGCCGCGGGTGGTGACGTCGGCGGCGACCTGCCTGAACGTCTCGAAGTCCGCCGGCGGCTCGTCGTGACCGGCCTTGCGCAGCAGGTTCATGTTCGACACCAGCGCGTAGGCGCTGACCTCGGTCGGCACGCCCCACAGCGTGTCCCGGATGGTGACCGCATCCACCGTGCCGGCGGCGTAGGTGTCCTGCACGAACTCGCGCACCGCCTCGGGCGGTTCGGCCAGCACGCCGTTGTCGACCAGCTGGGCCGCCCAGATCGAGTACAGGTTGTAGACATCGGGCGCCTGGCCCCCGAGACGCGAGGTCAGCACGGTCTGCAGGTAGTCGCCGTAGGAGAGCTGCTGGTAGGCCACCGTCACGCCCGGGTTGGCCGCCTCGTAGCGTTCGAAGCAGGCCAGCAGCGGGGCGGCCTGGTCCTGGCTGTAGTGCATCGCCACATCGATGGTGCGCGACTCCTGGGCGAGGGCCGCGCCGGGCAGCAGGCCCACCAGGGCGAGCCCCAGCAGAGGTGCGGTCGAGCGTGCGACGGGAGCGGAAACGGTTCGGTGAGACGCGTGCATGGGTCACGGAAGACGTTGACGGGGTGATGCGACGCTGACACCACCGGCCCGGATGCGCTGGCTACGGGCAATTCTTTCGCCGTCGCGTTCGTCGCGGCGGTGGACATTGCCGGCTGTCCTGCCACCGTGGCTGCGTGATCAGCTCGATCGAGGCTTCCACAGCACCCCCGCCGGCAGCGCCTGCAGCCGCTCGCCGAATGGCAGTGCCTGATCGCCCGAGTACAGCACGACGCCTGCGAACGGACGATCGGCTGCCAGGTTCTCGTCGAACCACTTCAGATGCCTGAAATCCTTCGCACCGACCGTCGTGCTGGCCTTCACCTCGACACCGATGCACCCGCCGGTGTCGTGATCGTCGATCAGGAAATCGATCTTCCGCCTGTCGTTGTCCCGATAGTGGCCCACCGAGTATCGACCGGACGATGCATCGGCGAGCGCGAGCAGCTCCGTTCCGATGAACGCCTCGAACAGCTTGCCGGTCTGATCGTTGGACAACTGCCCGGGATCTTCCGGGTAGCGGAGCAGCGAGGCGATCAGGCCCGGATCGGACAGCATCAGCTTGTCCTTCTTGCCCACGCGGGCGTAGTCGGTGCGTGTCCATGCCGGAAGCCGTTCGAGCAGGAACAGGGTCTCGAGCATGCCGAGCCACGTCTCGATCGAGGTGCGCACCACACCCAGCTCGCGAGAGAGCGAGGCGACGTCCGTCTGGCGGCATGACCAGGCGGCGCAGGCGACCAGCAGATGACGAACATTCCTGATGTCGCGCACGCGACCCAGATCCTGCAGATCGCGCGACAGGATCGCTTCGATGTAGTCGCCGTGCCACGAACGTCGCTCGCGCATGCTCAACGGCTGCACTTCCGGATACCCACCGCGTAGCGCGATCCGCAGCAGTGCGTCCCGGTCGATGACCGGCGTGTCCGCGAAGGGCGTGCCGGAGGCGAGATCGTCGAGGAACGTCGGGTCGGTCGAGTGCAGCTCGCCCTGAGCGAATGCTCGCAGCCGGATCCGTCGAACGCGGCCCGCCAGCGATTCGGTCACGCTGGGAAGCGATGTCAGGCGTGCGGAACCGGTGAGCAGGAACCGTCCGGGGCGCGTGTCTTCATCGACGACACGCTTGATCTCCGGGAGAAGTTCGGGCGCTCGCTGGATCTCGTCGATGATCAGCATGTCGGCATCGTGCTGCAGGAAGCTCTTCAGATCGAACGCGACCGCCTCTCGGATGGCGATGTCGTCGAGCGTCCTGAAGACCGTGTTGCCGGAAAGGCTGCGAGCCAGCGTGGTCTTGCCGCATTGTCTCGCCCCCTCGAGTAGCAGCACCCGTCTGCTGGTGCGTGCCGATTCGAGGCCGTGGTGCTGCCAGCGTGCGATGAGGGAAGTGTCGGGCATTCCGGCAGTTGCTCCGGAGCTCTTGAAAGTGATCGTTACGTTGTCTCGAAATGTATGTTTTCCGTCTCTCAAAATACTACCTTCAGGCGTCTCAAAATACTAGCTGATGTCGTCTCAAAATGATGGTTGAAAGGGGTGGATCCGTATGGGAATACCCACCCGGTACCTGCCGCAGGGGGCCGCATGCCGCCGATGCACCCGGTTGCCGGCCGCCGAGCCAGTCGAAGGGGCCGCACGCACACCGATCCGTTGCCTCGGAGCGACCGTTTCAGCCCAATTCTTGACTTCGTCCAGAATTGTCTCCATGTTGTTCTTCAATGACACCCGGCACCCACTCCGCACTGCCCACCGACGCCGCCGACGCCCTGCGCGCCGTCGGCCTGCAGGTCACCGCCCAGCGCATCGCCGTGCACCGCGCCGT
>ENA-ORXT01003461-ORXT01003461.1-marine-metagenome-genome-assembly--contig:-NODE-3461-length-17389-cov-6.489891_pt1 | contig 17389 bp, 16 predicted proteins | sample MGYA00237868_ERZ511482 | MGnify/ENA metagenome assembly ERZ511482 | reverse complement strand
CCAACAGGTTGTCAGCGGCTTCGGACATCAGAATTTTGAAGTTATTCAAGACTTTTCCTCAGATAGATTATAGAGACCGGGGTAGCGAAGTCGGAGCACCCATGAGCACACCCTACTACCAAGATTGTCACCTCGGCGGGTCATGATACCCAATGCGACCAAACTTTGATATTGCAAGAAGCGTTAATAGAGCAGAGGCGATCTTATAATCGGAATAATATTGAAATAATGAAAAATCTTGCAACACCTTGATCAGTCTGGCTTGCTAATACCGTTTTACGCGACTGCCATTTAACACAACTGATAAATGTGAACAAGAATTCGCCTCTTCATAAATTTCGAATGCAAAATTAAGTTACCTGGCAGTTCCCGCTCTTGCCAAAACGTACATTATCAACGCCAACAAGTATTGATTTCTTGTTACCACTCAGGCCGGAAAGCAGGTCTCAGCCGGCGCGCGGATCATACGCGTTCGATTCAAAGGCGTCGCAAAGAACCTCAAAGATATTTCACTGCTGCTTTCTGGCAGTGGGAATGTAACCTCGAATCCGACAGAAGTGTTCCGCCCGGCTGAGTGAGCGAAAACACCTCGATATCTTTTGCCGGGTTTTGGCCATGCGGATATCCCGCTCCCCCTGATTATTGTCGAACGGCACTGTCAGATCATTGATGAACGCTAGGGTTTCGTGTTTGTGTTTCACCAACCTATCGTGAAGATTCTTGGCTTTGTGCTGTGCCTTTCTACCTCGCTTCACCTCTTTCGATGATGCCAGCACGGGTAGTTAATGACGGCCCTCCCTAAGTATTCTGCTGTATCGCGCACCGTAGTAGTTTACCCGCTCATCACTGAGTTGAACCAGGCCTTGTTCCAGAGCGGGTTCTATCTCGGCTTTGGCTTCGAGCAAGCAACTGATCATCTTCTGCGCCCACTGCTGCTGGTGCTCTTCATACGCATGGATCAGCTCACGCAATTGATGGGCATTGCACGCTACATAATAAAGATCAAACTTGTAGTAGCTGAAATAGTGATCATGCACCGCGTAACCATCAAAATCGCCCAGTATGCCAATGTCTTCATCGCAGGCGTCCCACGCCTGGGATGTATGAAATAGCAGGTAATCGTATCGGTTGAAGCCACATGGAACCAGTGAAGTGATTCAACTACTCGCATGCCAGTCTCATCAAAATGGACCACCTCGCTACTACTGACTCCCGCCTTGGCACTATCAGAAAATTGCTCCAGGTACTGATGAGCACGCTTGGGTATGTTCCTCAACGTACCCTGGCTCAGGTGCAGTCCGTGCACATCCTGAAAATACTCTTGCTAACGCTTGTAAGGTAGAAACTGATACTTTTTGAGATAGGTGGCTTTTGCATGAATCCGGTTACCGTACTGCACAGGCTGAGTCACCTGTGCCGCAAAGCTGGCCTTGTTTCGGCTATCACAGCAGGGGCAGGTCTTGATCTGTGCGCGGTGCTCGCACACCTGAATGGTTGGAAGGGGTGCAATATCGAACACCTGTTGCTTTTCATAATCCGACACCAGAGTTGAGCTCAGATCCAGCCCGCACCGATCGCACTGATCAACCGAATGTTAAATAATCTGATCAGGTTCATCCACCTGATCGAGCGTTTGCCCTTTGTGTCCGAGGTGGCCTCCCGACGGATTGCCACTTTTGCCTCGGGTGTTTTTGGGTTTGGGTTTTCCATAACCATCGCTTGATGGCGACTTGCTGCTGTTGCGGCTATTCTTCGAGTGTTGACTTTCCAGCTCTTTTATCCGATCCGTCAACTGAGCAATATGATCAAACAGCTGCAGGATTAATGCATCTTTCTGCTTTGAAATGAGATCTGCTGGATTGATGGGCGGCTGCATTCTCTGCATATAGTTTACCGTTTAGCAGGTTGCTAAAAAATCAATAAAAACAGGCTGAGTAGTAACGATTTCTATACCAATGTTGTCTTGCTCGCGATAACCAGGGTACTGAAAGCACGCTGTTATCTTAATGCTAAAACTGACAGATACCGCATTACATGTTAACCGTTTGGCTGGTTTTCTGTGGCATATGCATTGCGTTGCAACCACTACACTCGAACAACAAACGATACAAGCGAGGTTAGACAGTCGCTCTATCTTTTACACCATTGAAGCAACTTTATGACCGCCGTTTTCCGTTAACGGGCCTCACCGACAATGTTGCCCCATCAATATCCGTTAAGCTGAACGCAATAATACGCATCGTCGCCTCTCCTAGATGTACAGGTATACAAACAATGACACCGCCAACTAAGGTCCCCTGAAACAAATTGAACACTCAGGTCAATCCATGAGCACAGGGGTCGCCAGCACCAACTACAAGCAAGAAGTTGCACCTCAGTCTGACCGATGCAATATAGTAGGCCCTGTGTTTGTAACAAAACCTTACCTACCCCATCCTGGCCGAATTCAACACTATATTGAACGTGCATGTACCTCACATCAGCTATCAAATCGAGGCCCACTTGAGCAACTACTCACAGATAGGCTCCAGAGGTACTTCGAAGTTGACAATCTACTGCTAGTGTCCAATGGAACATTAGCTTTACAGATTGCGCAAGCTGCTTTAAACATCAAAGTGCATAAAGCCAATGCGGTAACAACACCGTTTAGTTTTGTTGCTACAGCCAGTAGTCTTCTATGGGAAGGCATAGAGCCGAGGTTCTCAGATATTGATGAGGCAACCTTGTGTCTGGATCCAACCACCATCAGTGCAAGGGTAGACACCAACACAAGAGCAATCGTACCCGTACATGTCTACGGTAATGCATGCGACATAGACTCTATCGAGAAAACAGCTCAGCAACACGACCTGAAAACAATCTATGACGGGTCTCATGCGTTTGGCGTGCGCTACAAGGGGCAAAGCGTTCTCAACTATGGAGATGCTACTACATTGAGTTTTCACGCAACCAAGCTATTTCACACTGTGGAGGGCGGTGCAATCGTATTCAAGGACCACAACATATTCGATATTGCAAAGGAAATGTCGAGCTTTGGCTATCGATCAGGAAGCATCAAAAGGGTAGGCATAAATGCAAAAATGAGTGAAATCCACGCAGCCTTTGGTCTTGCTGTACTGGAAGACATAGATATCATTTTCGAAAAACGACAAGACCTATGGCAGCACTACCATGAAGGTCTGGCTGATCACGTAACTCTTCCGCAGTTCAATAGCAACGCAACTGCAAACCACGCATACTTCCCAATTATACTGAATAGCGAAACTGTGTTGCACAGAATAATGCGAGCGTGCAGGTTACAAGAAATATATCCTCGGCGTTACTTCCACCCTTCCTTGAACACCCTTGACTATATGCCTGATAAACAATCTTGCCCAGTCTCTGAAAATATTTCCAGTCGCACAATTTGTTTACCTATATATCCTGGCCTCAATAGACAGGATCAAAACCGAATGATCGATACTATTCTACAAGCCCACTAATGGTCTGAAAACGATGTGGCAAACACTACATCCAAATGGCTTTACACTACATCACTGGTTATTTCGCCCTTGGCATAATTCCCATCTCAAACTTACGGCAATAATCTTTTAACGAGACGAACCGACCTATCAATTGCATATTTTCCAGAGCATATGATTTATGGGACCATCAATAATACCTGTCGGCCCTATCTGTGTTTATAGCTATGCATGCTGACTATTGTAATTATCCTCTACCTCCGCTCATAGAATTTATCCTCACGTGCATATATCATGCATACTTTTTCTGCTAACACGCAAACCAGACCCACCAGATAACACGCCTTGATATTTAACCCTAGTGATAGAATATCGAGATCAATATGCCATGTCTAACAGGACAAGACCGCAAAGACTATATTTGTACTGCAACTATGGATTCTCAGCGGAAAATGGAGCTAAGTAGTGAGCGAAACGATTGGAATAATGCAGCCATACCTGTTTCCTTATATTGGTTATTTCCAGCTGATCAACGCTGTAGATCGCTGGATAGTCTTTGATGATGTTCAATATATTGATAAAGGCTGGATAAATCGAAATCGGATACTCCATCCTGATATTGCAAAAGAATGGCAATTCATATCAATTCCCTTAGCTAAGCGAGGACAGTTTGACCGCATACGAGGCATATCAGTGAAGACCGACATAGACTGGCGCTCAAAAATTCTTGGGAAATTGTCACATTATAAGAAAAAAGCTCCTTATTACAGCGAAACATTGGCTTTCGTACGTGATTGCCTGGATACAGATGAAACCAATGTTTCTAGGCTCGTCACGGAAATTCTAAAAAAAACCACAACACAGTTGTCCATTGATACTCCTGTAGAAGTTCAATCCGATATGCAGCTACAACTCGGTGATGTAACGCACCCAGGGCAGTGGGCATTGAGAATTTCGGAAGCGTTAGGTGCCTCCGGATACATCAATCCACTGGGAGGTGCAAAGCTGTTTAATCACGAGGAGTACGCTGAAGCAAAGATAGGGCTCTCTTTCCTTAAGACTGATCTTGAACCCTACTCACAGAGACGAAATGGATTTGTTTCAGGACTGTCAATCATAGATGTCCTGATGTTCAATAGCCCAGCAGATTACTCGAATTTACTTAGCCAGCACAGCATAGTTCGTTACGGTCATTCTGCTGAAGACGAGGGCCTCCAAAATGTCTGACTATTGGAAGCAACACTACGATCAATCTGTGTTGGAACATCCATGCTCCCCTCTTATGCAAACAGGGAAAACAGTTAATGGCGTAGCGGTCGACACAAACCAGATTGAATTAATCGTTGCCCATATTTGCAAGTCTCTTGCACTTACCATGCAGGATCGTCTTCTAGACCTTGGATGTGGCAACGGAATATTGACTGTCAGTTTAGCAAAAACTACTGAATCAGTAGTGGGCATAGATTTCACTCAACGGTTGTTAGACTACGCTGCCTCCAATTTTTCTGCACCAAACGTGACTTACCTATACTCAAACATAATCAGTTTTGATGGAGTTTTGCTAAAAGATGTAACAGCTTTAACCATGTTTGAAGTGATCCAACATCTGAGCGAAGCAGAATTTTCTCAGTGCCTAGCCAACCTCGCAGAACTACCTGCCGGTGCTCGATTTTTTATTGGAGGAATCCCGGATAGCATTCGCCTGCGAAATTATTACGATACAGATGAAAAATATGAGTACTTTTTAGCTTGCGAAAAGAATGGGACACCTCATCTTGGCAAATGGTGGCTTGCTACCAAATTGGAGGCTATAGCCAACCGCTGTGGCTGGTCAATAAACCGTCTATCTCAGCCACAAGATTTCTATAGCAATTATTACCGATTTGACGCAGTCTTGATCAAACAATAATACAGCTACCTAATGTCATTTGCTTAATCGGATGCCTAGCGCACAGTTATAGAAAGAACGCCCTACGACCACATCATCACCTACATCAACGCCCAAATCAATATTGTGGCTGTAAGAGATACTGCCAGCACTTAATATATTTCGAATAAATACAGGTTTGCAAACTTCATGTTCTATATTTTTGGCACTAAAAAATATTCTCAGTTAGTCTTCTACCAGTGTTCTTCATTACACATTGATATAAGTGGCTTCACCGCAGATGACGACTATGTTTCTGCCTCAGAGATATTGCTCCAACTACCTGTTCTTAAAAGCTCAGAGTTGGCTCCGGAGTCCAGTATATTGAATGGCACGGTTTTTGAGAATCAAAAAGGACCTGATTTTTTAAAAGATATTTTCGAAAAACACAGCCAGCTTGGACTTAAATTCCCAGGGTTCTCAACGTTATCTCATGAAACGATCGAGCTTAAAACAGGATCTCAGATTTGGGATCAGGTTTTCATCGATTGTTTTTCAACTATTGGTGAAATGACCCAAGTACGGCCAGGCTGCCAAATAGGGCACGATGTCACCATCGGATCATTTTGCTACTTAGCTCCTGGCACGAAGGTTGGCTCATATTCCGAGATATCCGACGAGGTTTTTGTAGGCTTTAATGCTTGCATACATCCCAAGTCATTTATTGGAAAAAACGTAGTAATAGCCGCTAATGCTTATGTCAAAGGCGATGTCCCGTCAAACACTCTTGTTCTCCGGGATGGAACACTGAAGCCATCTGATAATCCGTTCAAGTACATATAGCTTACAAGCAGATCTCAAATCCCCATGACAGTATTTTCTTCGCGCGACCTGATGTGAGAGTTACATGTGACATCGGGACAAAGGCAGGCTAAGTGGTACCATCTCTCCATTGAAAACGCTACTGCTGGCAACAACGCATACTTTCCTAGACACTGGAGATGCATATAATTTCGCGTCCAGAAGCTTATAAAGCTGTATATTAGTACCAGGGGTGGCCCCCACTGCACGGAATTTTTACTGGATTGAGCCGGGCTGAGCGTGACCACGGTATTTGATGCTCTTTCGATCACAATAATTGATGGGTTTTCACGCAGTTATGCGAGTTTCGGTTGTTGAATTTATTTTTATCGCAAATCTATCTCACGTTTGATAGTCGCTAGTTGATGGCGTTGTTCTGTCCCTTGCCCGATTTCACGTAAGTATTCAGTGAGTTGAATTATGACCGGACATACTCTGCGGGAAAGTCAGTACCTTCAATTTTTGTGAGGCCGACTCCGTACTATGGCAGCAACTCAGAGGCGAGATGAAGCGTAGTAGCTTTTGGATTCCAGTGCTTGAGTGAGTGGCTGAGAATACATGCACCAGATCATCGCAAAGTACGACGACACTCATCGCCGCTGTCGCAATGGCAATCGCTGGCAGTAGCAGTAATGGAGTGAAGCTGGCATGACCCACAGCATCGATCAGGCTAACTAAGCTGACCTGATAATTTCCGTTGAGGGTGACGATTTGACCAATCAGTTCGGTTGAGTTACTGAGTTTATCTGACATCCTTGATCCATTTAGGGTGCTTCGTATTGGTAAAGCCCGATTAAGTTTAACCAGAATGATCACCGCCATTGATCACGCGTAAAAATTACTAGCTCTGTCACTCGCCGGGGAAAAACGCGAAGATTACACAGTCTTAGTCGAATAACAGAGAAAGCAACTATGGTCCAGATCCGCACCGTCAATCCGGCGACTGATGAAACGATCTCTGAGTATGACGAGATAGATCAACAGGCGGCGTTTTCAAAAATCCGAGCAGCGCACACGGCATTTCTAAACTGGAAGAAGAAATCTCACGAGGAGCGTGTGCCGTTTCTGCTCGATCTCGCAAAGGCCCTTCGCGATCATGCTGACGAATTGGCCGATCTGATGACAAAAGAAACCGGGAAACTCTTGCGCGATGGGAAAACTGAAGTAGAGCTTTGCGCGCAAATATTTGAATACACCGCAGAACAAGGCCCAAATGTGCTGGCTCAAGAAAATCGGAAGCACAGCGGTGGCGAGAAAGACGGATACGTAGCCTATTGCCCCATAGGCGTTATCTACAGCATTCAGCCTTGGAATTTTCCGGTGTACCAACCCGTGCGAGTGCTTGCGGCAAACTTGATGGCGGGTAATTCGGTCATCTTGAAACACGCCGCCATTTGTACTGGAAGCGCGTTGATGCTGAAAGACATCTGCACGAACGCCGGATTACCGAAAGGTTTGTTTGACGTTCTCATCATCGACCATGACTTGTCGAATGAGGTGATTGCGCACGAGCTAGTGCGGGGAGTCACTATGACAGGAAGTGATGGGGCTGGGCGTAACATAGGCCAGGAAGCGGCCAAGCACCTGAAGAAGTCCGTTCTCGAGCTGGGATCTAATGATGCCTACCTTGTACTGGAAGACGCTGATATCGATCTGGCTGTGAAAACCTCTGTGCAGGGACGTCTGTACAACAATGGGCAGACCTGCGTGTCGGCCAAACGCTTTGTTGTCACAGAGGCAGTCTACGATACCTTCGTGAGTGCTTTTGTCGAACAGATGAAGGCAATTCAGATGGGTGACCCAACTCATTCAGATACCCAACTTGGCCCCCTCTCTAGCTCCGAACAGTTTGATACCGTCAAGCAGCAAGTTAAAGAGAGCACAGATGCCGGCGCAGAGCTGCTATGCGGCGGTAACCCAAACGATCGCACAGGTCAATATTATCCAGCGACTGTTCTGGGGAACTGTAAGCCTGGGTCTCCCGCTTATGACGATGAGATTTTTGGACCGGTCGCAGCGGTTATCAAGGCGAAAGACGACAACGATGCTATGCGAATCGCTAACGATAGCCGCTACGGGTTAGGCGGCGGTATTTTCTGTAGAGACGAAAAAAAGGCTGCCATGCTCGCATTGGAGCACTTCGATACTGGCATGGTTCGTATCAACTCGTTCGGGGCAGCAGACCCCAATATGCCCTTTGGCGGCGTTAAGGATTCTGGCTTCGGCCGAGAGCACGGCGGGTTCGGCATGAAAGAATTTGTCAACGTTAAAGCGGTTTATCTAGCGTAAAATTTTACCGAGCTTTAAATTTGTCAGCGAGCGCGCATCAAAGCGGTTTCATCTGCTTTGTGTGCGCGATGCCTTCCCCTTGCGGTCGTTATGCGTGGCGTTTAAGATCGGGTAGTGGCTTACTTGCAACAAACCGATAGGTAAGTAGACCAACCGCCAAAAACATTAGCATTCCGCCGCTAGTCCACATAAAGGTGGCTGCCAACTGTTGATCGGCAAGTGCCGTCAACCCATAAGATACCGTTGTTAATTCATGCCAGCTGTGCCAAGCCGTGCTTGAAAACAACAGCACTGCTGAAAGCAGGGTCATTTGCCCGGCTGTTATCGCAAGTGCCAAAATCGCTTCAGCGGGGCGCGTCTGGTACGCACCTAAAACCGAAGATGCTAACCACCATGCCGCACCAACAAGGGACAAGTGCATCGTCCAGTACATGACATCGGAATGTAGGGTTGCCCAATAAGGTGAGGGGCTGTGCCATAGCCAGAACAAGGCACCAAAAACCATGGTCGCGACCCACGTTTGCGCAGGTATTTGGCGCAGCGTGATGGGCAATGCCAACGCCAGGATCGGTGCCGCTACTAAAGTTAGAAGAATATGTTGCGCAACGCGCGCTGAAAACAGTGACATGGACAGCGCGCATAGGGGCGAGATGAACAACAGCGCGACAAGCGAAAACCCCAAGGCAGATCTGCTATTGGGGGCGCGCCATAGCAAGATAAACCCGAGCAAAGTAAGCCCTGTCAGGAGTGCTGGATCGAATAACCAGCGTGTCATAAGCTCGTCCGGTGAGGGTGGCGTGCCGCAAAAAGGTGTATAAGAGTCCATGATTTTTCTTTTTTCTTTACCCGCAACTGTCCATTAAAATCACTGGTGCAGCGGTAAACAGGATGGCAACGACTGAAATGATTCCGGTCCAGCGCGCAGCGATGGCGAGTTGGCTATCACCGGATTTAAAGACACTCCATCCTGCCGCGACGATGGCAGGAATGCTGATGATAATAATTGCGGTGTCGGCCAAACCATAGGGCGTGATCTCGCGTGACGTGCAGGCAGCTGACAACGCTGCATAAACAAAGATGAAATGCCCTGTCCAAATCAGCGCGGGCCGAGCAATTGCCCATAGCAATACGGCGATGTCCTGAGATCTTTCCTGTTCGCTCATGAGAACGCCTGAATCTGAGGTGCGCAAAGGATGAGCGCGGTAATGACGAGCATCGCTCCGGTGACCTTAGCGTAGGTAGCGCGATTGAGCTCTGGCAGTGTTTGATTCGCACCCACTAAGCCTGCAAATTTTCGTGCAGCCATGACTGCACTCCACAGCGCTATTACGCCACATTGTATGGCCACGAAACTGGTCATCACCGTTAGCGTAGCCCCAAGAGCTGAAGCAAGCGGATCAATGGGTAAGATGGCTAGAATCGCAGCCGCCGCTGCACTGAGCGACAAAACTAGGCAACTTAGATCTACACCCAATCTGGTTCGGTGCCTGGTTAATTCGGCCAAAAACGCGATGGCGACGCCCGCAACCGCTGCAAAAGCGGCGAACAACGGGATGGCGTCGCCAGCTGTATTGGTGAAGGTGGGATATACGTTCCACAAGTAGAGCACCGCAAAGCAGAGCGAGGCAAACAGGGAACCGATAATCAGCAGTGTTGCTACAATGGCCACGTGTGTATGACTCAATCGAGAAACCGCGTTAACTGGCAAAGTTCCACTGGGGCCACTTTGGTGAGTTTCACCAGTGAAGGAGGGCTCCCAAGCCCATAGGCAGAAGGTAATCAGCGTTGCAATGGTGGCAGCCGCTGCCACTGAATATGCGCTAGCCAAAAGGGCTATGGCCGCTACAGCAACAGCAATTCCCGCAACCAGTGGTATCCAGGTTGGATGTGGCAGCCGAACGATCTGCAACGGCTCACCTGTGATCGGGTGACACCCCAAGGTCTCACGTCGCCCATGTGGAGCGCCGCGTAGGTCTCCGTCAATTAGATGGGCATCCGTCGCCATCAGATCCGGGTCGTCCCAAAGCGGCTCGCGCGAATTGACACGCGGTATGGCATGGAAGTTATGGCCGGGCGCGACCGCTGGATAGAGCCACTCCAGTGTGCCAGCCCCCCATGGATTGCGCCCGGCCGGCGGGCCATACCAGCGATGGCGAACGAAATCGATCACGAAGATCAGAACACCCACCGCAAAAATGTACGACCCGATGGTCGACAGCAGGTTCAGTCGATCCCAACCAAGGCCTTCTGGGTATGTGGCAATGCGGCGAGGCATGCCCCGGAGTCCGGTGATATGCATCAGGAAAAATGTAATGTGAAAGCCGGAAAACATCAGCCAGAACACCCACCGCCCGAGCCGTTCCGACATCATCCGACCAGTGAAATGTGGAGTCCAGTAGTAGAACGCACCAATTAGCGGAAACACCATGCCGCCGATCAAAACGTAGTGCAGATGGGCGACTACAAAGTAGCTGTCATGCGCTTGCCAGTTGAACGGAACCGCAGCCAACATCACACCGGTTAGTCCGCCCATCACGAAAACGGCCAGAAAACCAAGGATGAAGAGCATCGGCACTTTTAGTTGCGGGCGCGCCAGCGCCAGGGTGCCAATCAGTGCAAAGATTTGGATACCAGTGGGGATCGTAACCACCGTAGACGCGGCGGAAAAAAGCGACAGAGAGATTGTTGGTAGCCCAGTGGTAAACATGTGGTGAGCCCAGAGGCCAAAGCTGATAAAGCCCATCGTTACGACGGCGGCCACAACAAATCCGTAAGCAAATAGCGGTTTGCGTACAAAGGTTGGCAGCATCGTGGCCACCATGCCGGCGGCGGGCAAAAAGATGATGTAGACCTCTGGGTGACCAAAGAGCCAGAACAGGTGCTGCCACAACAGCGGATCGCCTCCCATCGCTGGATCGAAGAAGGGCAGTCCGAGTGCTCTTTCCACCTCCAACAACAGCGAACCGATGATAAGAGGGGGGAACCCGATGGCGATCATGAAAGCGGTGACGAGCATGTACCACCCAAAGATCGGCATTTTGGTTAGTGACATGCCTGGTGCGCGCGTGCACAGGATCGTCGCGAAGATTTCGACCGCGGCCGTAACACTGGCTATCTCGGCAAAGGTCACGCCGATCAGCCAGAAATCTGCAGACAGTCCTTCGGTGTATTCGCGTGTTGATAGCGGTGTGTACATGAACCAACCGCCGTCGGGCGCAGCGTTGAACACAAAAGACGACAGAACGATCACACCACCAAACAAGTAACACCAGTAGCCGAACGCTCCGAGACGGGGAAACACCATGTCCCGTGCACCGAGCATCAACGGCAGCAAGTAGATCGCGAAGCCTTCAAGAATTGGAATCGCGAACAGGAACATCATCAACGTGCCGTGCATGGTGAAGACCTGGTTATAGGTCTCGGCATCCATGAAGGTGTTGTTCGGCACAATCAGTTGTGTGCGCACCAAAAGCGCTAAAAATCCGGCAATTAGAAAAAAGATCAAGCCAGTAACGATAAAGCGTTGCCCCACCACGCGGTGCGAAACCGAAGTAAGTTTGCGCCAGCCTTTGGGCGTCGCCCACACCGCTTCATAAGATTTAAGTTCTGTTTCGGAAGCTTGGCTGCTTTCGTTCAGCGGGTTGGCGGTATCGGTCATTTCAAGCTGTCCAAGTAGTGCGCTACAGCCCGCAGATCTGGCCCCGATAAATGATTGTAGGAAGGCATATTTGCGCCAGGTTTCATATCCTGTACATCGGCGATCCAGCCCGCCAGATTGCCAACGTTCATCGGCCACATGCCCGCACCAAGCGCTGCACGTGCCCCCACACGAGTCAGGTCGGGACCTAAAACCCCGCCTTCGGCCTCGCCACGGATGGCGTGACAAGCGGCACACCCCGCATTAACAAAAACGTTTCGCCCCGCCGTGAGAAGTGGTGTGTCTGGGTCGCGTGCTTCTTGTCGCAAATCCTCCACGAAGGCTTCGAATTGCGCGGGTGTTACCACGACGACTTCGAACGCCATAAGCGGGTGAGACAACCCGCAAAACTCTGCACATTGACCGCGGAATCGACCCAGTTCGTTGGCTGTCACTGTCAGTTCATTCACCCGCCCGGGAATCATGTCCATCTTGCCGCTGATTGACGGGACCCAGAACGAGTGAATCACATCATCGGACGTCAGTCGAAAAGTCACGGGTTCGCCTAAAGGCAGGTAGATTTCGTTCGCGTCGCGCACCGGGTTTTCATCAACGTTGTAGGTGACGTCCCACCAGAATTGATAACCGCGTACTGAAATAACGGTCGCATCGTCAGCGTCAGCGCGAATAGCCGCAAGCGTTATAGTCGAGCCGACAACCAGCGCGATTAGTGACACGGCTGGAACAAAAACGCCCCCTGTCCAAATCCACCATTCGCGCGCTCCAGAACCTCGGAACCACGCCCAGGTGATTAAACACATCAGCGTGACAAATATGACCGCTGCTGCAACATGCAGTGCAATCGTTAGAGTCAAAGTTAGCTCTGCGCCAAGCCCGGTTGCATTCAGGGCCGACTGGCTTGCGAACTGTCCGAGCGTGGAGGCTCCGTCGCTCATCGGTTGTGCCCGAGTTGTAAAAGATAGGCCGCTATGTTTTTCGCATCAGCTTCTGATACGCCTACATTGGGCATGGCGGTCTGAGACGCATAGAGCGGCGGGTTGATCAACCAATTAGTCAGATTGGCGGGCGTGTTGGGGAGGGCCCCCGCAATGTAAGCGCGGTCTGCAAATCGTGCTAGCGATGGGCCAACCGTTCCTTGTGCGTTGGCCACACCTGGAATGACATGACACGACCCGCAGCCGTAATAGACCATGCGGGTAGGCCCCAGCGCTGCGTCGCCGTTGAGCACTTGCAACCCGGCTGCATTCCATTCCGGCGCGCCGTCAACCGGCTGCGTGCGGTACCAGTCATACAAGCGATCCACCTTAGCATCCACCCAATCCGCGGCGGAGCCTATAGGATCCCGGCCGGGCGGAGCGAGCGCCCAAGCTGTAACGGTGACGCAAGTTATCAACACAAGCAGCGATGCACTACCGTAACGGACATACTGTCTGGGCGACGTACCGGGCATAACTTACTCCGGCACAGTCAGAGGGTTAGCGACGCGGGCGTAATATTCACTGACCGCACGCATATCTTCAGTACTCATCTTCTGTGCAATCGCGGACATAACGTTCATCGCGTCGTTGTCGCGCATGCCGTCCTTCCAAAGCTCTAACTGATACGCCATGTAATCGGCGTACTGACCAGCCAGGTACGGCACCGAGGGTGGGTTGCCCGTGCCCTGAGGGCCGTGACAGTTGACGCAAGCCGGAATGCCTTTCTCCGCTGAACCCACAGCGGCTAGTTGTCCACCCCATTGCAAAAGACCCTGATCAATTACACCCAGCGTTGGCACGTGATCAGCGCGCATAGCACCGTAGTAGGCAGACACAGCCTCACGCTCCCGCTCAGTCAGGCGTTGGGCTACGCCACTCATGATCTGATTCGGCCTTGTGCCCGAGGCGTAGTCGTTCAATTGTTTATAGCTGTACCATCCGGGCAAACCAGTCAGGCGCGGAAAGGCACCTGATCCGTCGCCTGCACCGGCACCGCCGTGGCATGTAATACAGGCCATGCCTGATCCGCCATTTTCCGCCCCACCCATCGCCACGAGGCGACCAAGCTCAAGCAAATCATCGTCTGGCGCTTCGTTTACAGTGACATTGAACAGCGTGCGTTCGTCCGATAATCGTGCCTCCAGATCGGCAAGGCTATTGTCGCCAACGTTCGAAGTGGCTTGTGCCAGTATTATCAGCGGAAAAGATGCTACCGCTGTCATGAGACCAAGAACAAAAGTACGAGTGCGTGTCATGCTTGGCTCCCTTTACGCATCCATCAACGGGCGCGGGTTGTCTAAGTAATCGTTTTTCATGTGCTCTAACGTCCAATAGGCTAGACCCATCAACGGTCCGGTGGGGTTGTAACCAAGGTTCTGTGGAAACAGGCAAGCACCAAAAACGAAGACGTTGTGATGATCCCACATTTGCCCGTAGCGATTGACAGCACTGGTGCTTGGGTCGGTACCCATGACGGCGCCACCCACATTGTGTGTTGTTTGATAGGGCACGATGGAATAGTTGCTGCCCTCAGCGGCAAGGTTTGCTGAAGACACTGACACCACGTTATCCATGCTTTCAGCAATTTCAATTGTCCGGTCAAGAACGTGTTTGATCATGCGCCGATCGTTGTCTGGGAAATCGAAGGTCATCCGCAGTAGCGGTCGCCCAAATTTATCAGTCCAAGTAGGATCGAGATCTAGATAGTTCTCATGGGTGGATGCAGATGAGCCGTGGATTACAAAATCAGCATGGTGCAGGTAGTTGTCGCGTACCGCTTGTTTCCATTCGGCACCCCAAGGTGGTGTGCCTTCCGGTGTTGGTTGATAGCTGATCGGGCGACCGTTGTACTGCTTACACGCGATGTACCCGCCCCCCACAAAATCCAAACCAGAGTGATCAAAGTTGTCACCGTTGTAGTCATCGACAATCGTGCCCAAAGCGCCTGCGCCCATGAAAGGGTTTGTCGTGATGGTCTCATCGAAAAACGCGTCAACGGCAGCAATCGTCTGGTAGGCGTAATTGCGCCCAACCGTGCCGGTGCGCGATTGCGGATCGTAGGGTTTTCCCAGCCCTGAAACCAACATCAAATGGACGTTCCAGAGTGAGTAGGCCCCCATGCAGACAATGTCCGCGGGCTGAAACACCTCAACGCCATCAGCGTCGACATACGTAACCCCAGTGGCGGTTTTTCCGTCTTCGGATTTATTAACAACTAAGACAGTACTGTCGAAGCGTATCTCGAAATTCTCATGATCTTTGATGCGGTCGTAGACACAGATGATCGGATCGGCTTTAGCGAAATAACCGCAGCCAAAACGTTCGCAAAATCCGCAATAGGGACAGGCATGCAGCACAGCGCCATAGGGGTTTTCGTATTTTTCAGTGACATTGGCGGACGGCATTGGAAAAGGGTTGAGCCCTGCGCGTTCCGCCGCCTCTTTAAAAAGCGTTGCGGAAATAGGCTGTTTCATAGCAGGTGTTGGGTATTCCGAAGATCGTGGGCCCTCAAACGGATTGCCACCCTTGCGAGTTTCGCCGTTTAAATTTCCGGCAAAGCCAGCTGCGCCACAAACTTTTTCGAAAAAGTCGAAGTGCGGTTCTAACTCGTCATAGGTGACGCCCCAATCTTGAATGGTCAATTTATCGGGAATAAAATCGGCGCCGTACCTCGCCTCATAATGAGAGCGCATCGACAGGTCGGATTCCAGTGGACGCCAGATCTGCCCATTCCAATGGATACCTGCGCCACCTAACCCTTCACCGGGCAGAAAAGATCCCAAACGCCGCATTGGCAGAGCACGTTGCCTGCGATTGTTGCGGAAGGTCAGCGTGTTCTGCTTAACATCCATCATGTGTTTGTACTGCAGTGCGTATTTCAGTTCATCATGCTCTTCTGGCCCTGCGAAACTGGTAGCGTCATGTCGGTGTTTGCCACGTTCCACTATTACGCAGCGTTGTCCGGCTTTAGCGAGTTCGTAGGCGGCGGTGAGGCCAGTCCAGCCGCCTCCGACAATTACCACATCAGTCTTGGGAAGCGTCTTATCAGCCATTGTCTTTGCCTCCTGTTTGATGGCGTATGAGAGGCATTGCGCCATCGCCACCAGGTATGTGGTTAACTCCCATGGGTGGCTGGTTGTAGGGGCGATTGTGCTTATCGATGAAACTCAGATAATAGGCGTGCGCACCGGGGAAACCGACCATTTTCCAGCCTGCATAATCAGCATTACCGCCATAGATTGGATCGGCAAAATAGCCCTGATTGGTCAGCTTCCAGACCTCATCAAAAAACAATTTCGAGGACAAGTCGCCCAAAGCGATTTCATCTTTTGAAAGTGCGGTTACATACCCAACTATCTGCTCCGGATCATCTGGCAGTGACTTCATCGCTTCAGCTATTCCAGCACGCAGAAATTCTGCGGGAGTCATGGGCAGTTGAAACCCTTGCTCGGGGGTACCTTGCGCAATGGGGCCTTAGAGAAAAAGCCCTTCGCCTTGCCCGTAGCCACCGTTCATCTGGATATCAATGAAGTCTATAACCCCAGCCTGACTGGCACTCGGGAAATCGTCTTCGGGAATAAGTACATCGCACAATCGAGCAAGGAAGTCTGCTTCCCCGTTCGTTAGAAAAAAGGCCTCTTCAAAAAAATCTGTGGGTAGTTTTAGGCTCCGGAAGAGCGCCGATGGTGTGATATAGCGCTATTTCTATGGTGTGGAAGGATTTGAAACCGTAGGCTTTTCTCATAGTCAGTTTAGCCTTGTTGTTGAAGCCTTCCACAATGCCGCTAGAATAGAGCCCGTCTGCCTTGAACCAATTCAGGATCAGCTCCCGGTGTTTACGTACTCGTTTCGCTACCTTCTTCATCGGATCAATCTTTGATCGCATTGTTCGTGTGCACCACCGATCGATAAACTTACCTGCCCACGCTGGCGATGTGTACTGCCACAGTTGTTGAAAATCTTCCTTGAGCAGATAGCTTCTGATCGACTTCAGATTATATTGCAGTAGCTCGCCAAGCTTTGTTTCCTGTTTCTCTGTCAGATTCTCTGGTCTTTTCAACAGTAGCCAACGCGAGTTGGTTAACAGTGGCTCAAAGCCATCGGCTTTCATCTGTCTGGCCTCACCTGCACGAACCTCATCAATCGCCTTACTCAGATGTGCCATGATATGAAACCGATCAAGTACATGGATGGCCTGGCCAGCTCTGTCCGCAATTACATTGAGGTACGGCTTCCACATATCGCTACAGACAAACTGCAACTGTGCCGAGCGTTC
>ENA-ORXT01003459-ORXT01003459.1-marine-metagenome-genome-assembly--contig:-NODE-3459-length-17400-cov-5.936385_pt1 | contig 17400 bp, 12 predicted proteins | sample MGYA00237868_ERZ511482 | MGnify/ENA metagenome assembly ERZ511482 | reverse complement strand
TACCTTATAGAAGGATAGGGACTTCTCTCACACTAAATTAAAACAGCGATCGCTATCATTTGAATACTATCAAGAGATAGAAACCAGGGGCGATTTTTAGAGTTATCAGCTATGGTAATTGACTGATAGCTCGCACAAAGCCAATTCACCATGAGCATATGCTAAGATTGTGCCAAATTGAGCGATAAAACTAATGCTAGCTACTAATAATTCGCCACAGATTAGTAAGATTACCACCAACAACTTATTAGTAGTATTTGCAGAATTTCTCGATATAGATGTGAGTGCGGGAGATGCCGCCGAAGATACTCTCAAAACCTATACTCGCCAACTACATCAGTTTTTACAGTGGTGCGATCGCCGTTTACTAAATCCCGTCACCATAACTAAAGAGGATATTAAAAAGTATCGTCGCTGGATGATTCAGCAAAAAAAATATAAGCCAGCCACCATCGCTTTAAAGTTAGCCGTAGTGCGTCGTTTTTATCAGGCTGCGGTGGATAAAGGAATGATTACCGTAAATCCTGCTGCGGGGGTCAAAGCACCAAGGGAAAAGCTAGAACCAGCCGAAAAGATTACTTATTTGGAGCAGGTAGAAGTAGAGGCTTTATTAAACGTTATTCCTGACGATGGCACGATCGTAGCAGCCAGAGATAAGACAATGATCGCGATTATGGCTTTAGAAGGTACAAGAACAGTTGAGCTACACCGCGCTGATATTGCTAGCCTAGTCAGACAAGGACAAAATTTGGGTATCAGGGTAGAAGGAAAAAGAAGTATTCGAGTTGTTCCCTTGACTCCTGACATTGCCAGTCTTTTGGTTAATTATTTACACATCAGAGAAACTAAAGGAGAAGTTTTAAAGCCAGCTAGACCATTATTCATAGCTACAGGAAATAGTTCGGGGGGAAAAAGAATTTCTCGTCGTGGGATCCGCAAAATTGTCGATAAATATCTTAATCAAGCATCCCTAAAGCACACTCCTGGCAGAACTATTTCGGCTCATAGCTTGAGACATACCGCTGGTACATTAGCTTTGAGATCTGGTGCAGATTTACGTCAGGTTCAGGATTTATTAGGACACAAAGATCCCCGTACCACATCTATCTATGCTCACGTAGCCGATCGCTGGGAAAACAATCCTGCTCTTAAGCTAAATATCAATATACCTTCAATTTAGTGTTTGGATTAGCTGTCTAATTTGAACAATATATTTGCACGGCTGATATTATCTTGTTTTCCTTTGTTTTGAATGACGATCGCTTTTAAATAAGGAAATAATGACTGTATTGCCAGTTTAGTCACCTTATATAACGGTATTTTGTCTTCTAAAAGGGATTTCTGGCTTTTAATATCTATATATGCCAAATCGCGATCGTCAAAAGGAAGAGATGCCAGGATTTGCTGTAATTCTGGATTATTTAAAAATGATTTATTGAATGAATCATCTAAAGTATCGCTTTCTATTAATGCAGTTTGAGCAGCTAAATCCGAACCTTTGATTGATAAAGATATGCCTAAGGTTTGCCTGCTGTTAGATGGACTAAATGCTACTGACTTATCTAGCCAAGCAGATAAAGCTAAAATATCGCCATAACCTATTCCAATGTGGGATTGGTTCATATTGTTAAAAGCTGTTTGATAATATTCAGACCGTTCTAAATTCAAATTGACAGCCTGTGCTTGGTTAATTGCTTCTTTTAATATTTGAGGATAGTTGGAAAACAAAACAAAATTACCTGCTACAACACTATTCCAGACATCTTTGGTATTGGTTGAAATAATATTTGCGCTTTTATACTGCTCTAAACTGACATTGTTGCGATGAGCCTTCGGCTCCGCTCCGCGATCGCTATAAAAGTTGCGCAGAGATTTTTGCGCCAGTTTGGTATCTCTGGTTTCCATCGCCAAAATATAGCCTGGCTGCGCTCCATTTTTCGGATTGCGATCGTAGTCTAAGCTAGTAATAGCAAAGGTAATTTCATTGCCTAGCCAGGGTTTAAAATCTTTTTGATAGTCAAAACCTATTTTCCCGACTAGATCTTTTGACCATTGTTGCCATTCTTGGCGATCGCCTTGACGATCTTTAAGAGGTAAGGTGACTTGACGCAGTCCACTTAGTTTTTCTGGATTGGTTAGCAAAGAAACCATTCCAGGGGCATGTTTGGGGATAAAGGTCGCCCCGACAGGGAATTGATTTACGCCACCTTTAAGCAGATTAATTGAACTATGGGTGGCGATCCAACCCAAACCCACTATTCCTGTTAGAAATATAGTGATTGCTCCTGCGACTAAAATCGAGAAGAAAGAACGAAATTTCATTAAATAATTATTTTAAAAAGTTATTAAAAGCTGCGAAGAAGCGATCTCCGCTATGAGTAGCATTATTGATCTTGTTAGTCCGTAAAAAAATTAACAATAAATCGTGATGAAACTGAGGGAAAATTAAAACATAGTAAATTTTATTAATAATTGCGGTGTTTTACAGTAATAAGATTCCTGAAATTGATGTCCGCCAGCTAGCTCTGAGATTAGCAGAAGAGGAATCCATACAGTTAGTTGATGTTAGAGAAAGAACAGAATTTGCGATCGCCAAAATACCAGAATTCGATTTATATCCTCTGAGTGAGTTTGAACAGTGGTCAGACAAAATTTTAATCGATCTTGCGCCAGAGACAGAAACAATAGTTATATGTCATCATGGAATGCGATCGGCTCAACTTTGTCAGTGGCTAGCCATGAGAGGGTTTAGTAACGTCCACAATGTTATGGGAGGAATCGACGCTTATTCTCGTTTCGTAGATAATCACATCCGTCGTTACTAATGTACTTTTATGTACCTAATCTAAGAGCTATACTCAATCTACTTTTAGACTTAACACTACAAATAATTATATTTAATGGCACATCAATCCGATCTGAGTGCAAGATATCAGAATATATTGAAAGCTACTATCAAGCACTATATTGCTACTGCCGAACCAGTAGCTTCCAAAACATTGGCACAGGAATATGACTTTGACGTTAGTTCTGCTACCATTCGCAATGTGATGGGACGTTTAGAAGAAGCAGGATTACTCTATCAACCCCATGTGTCTGCGGGAAGAGTCCCTTCTGATTCGGGTTATCGCACCTATGTTGACCATTTAATTGTGACCAATGACGAAGTTAGTCAAACCATTCAAAAATCTGTCAAACGCGAACTACAGTTAGCCAGAACAAATTTTGAAGCATTGCTACAAAAAGCTGCCAAGATTTTAGCTGCATTGAGTGGTTACATTGCTTTAATTACCTTTCCCCAAAATCAGAACAGTACTCTGCATCATTTGCAACTGGTGGGAGTGGGAAACAACAAAGTCATGTTGATTGTAGTTACAGACTCTTTTCAAACCCAATCTATTTTGATTGATTCTCCTTTACAAAATAATGAAATAGATGAATCAGATATTGAACATCAACTACAGATTTTATCTAACTTTTTAGATAGTGAATTAAAAGGACTTTCTCTGGCAGAAATTGTTGCTTTAAACTGGTTAAAAACAGATCGAAAATTTGCTCAATACGCCGATTTCTTTAAGACCCTATTTAGTCAGCTACAGATTATTCAAAGTAGCAATTCTAGTCCTATCTTAATTCATGGTGTGGCTGAATTTTTACGTCATCCAGAATTTTCCCAACTACAACAGGTACAAACTCTTTTATCTTTATTAGAAGAACAACAAGATCGATTGTTACCAGCTATTTATACCTTCCCTAATGCTGAAGACTCCCTCAATAAAATTAGCATCACCATTGGTGAAGAAAACCACCTCGAACCAATGCAAAGCTGTACTTTAATCTCAGCTAATTATTATCGGGATAGTATTCCTGTAGGTAGTGTAGGAATTTTAGGACCCAAAAGAATGCTTTATGAAAATGCGATCGCTTTAGTGGAAAATACTGCTAATTATCTTTCTAATCCCTTTCAAATATCAATTTGATTTTTTTTCAAGCAGATTTTGAACAGTTTATAAAAGTATGAATCAGCAAGCTGCAAAATTAGCCGAATTATATCAAGATACTCTACTAAATAACATTATTCCCTTCTGGTCAAACAACTCAATAGATTGGGAACATGGAGGGTATTTAACCTGTTTAGATCGCCCAGGAAAAGTTTACGATACAGACAAGTTTGTTTGGCTACAAAACCGTCAGATTTGGACATATTCCCTGTTTTATAATCGCTTAGAAAAGCGACCAGAATGGTTGAAAATTGCTCGCAATGGAACAGATTTTCTAACCAAACACGGACGAGATGAGGAAGGCAACTGGTACTTTGCTTTAGACAGATTGGGACAGCCTTTAGTCCAGCCATACAATATATTTTCAGATTGTTTTGCGGCTATGGCTTATAGTCAATATGCTTTAGCTTCTGGAGATGAACAAGCTCAAGAAATTGCCCTGCAAGCCTATAATAATGTCCTGCGTCGCCAGTCCAACCCTAAAGGTAAGTATAACAAAGCCTATCCAGGAACGCGATCGCTAAAAAGTTTGGCTGTACCAATGATTTTAGCCAATTTATCCTTGGAAATGGACTGGCTATTAGAAGATAACCAACTAGAAGACATACTCGCTCAAACTGTTACCGAAGTAATGGGAGCTTTTCTAGATGCTGATAGTGGTTTAATGTATGAAAACGTTACCCCAGATGGCAAACACTTAGACTGTTTTGACGGTAGATTAATCAATCCTGGTCATGGTATTGAAGCTATGTGGTTTGTTATGGATATCGCCAATCGTAGCGGTAATTTGGCATTAATTAATCAAGCGGTTGATGTAGTTCTAAATATCCTCAAATTTGGCTGGGATAAAGAATACGGTGGAATCTTCTATTTTATGGATGCAAAAGGATATCCCCTGCACCAGCTAGAGTGGGATCAAAAATTGTGGTGGGTACATTTAGAAACCCTAGTAGCTTTATTAATGGGATTTAACTTAACTCAAAGAGAAGAATGTTGGTCATGGTTTGAAAAAGTGCATGACTATACTTGGAAGAATTTTTGCGATCGCGATTATTTGGAATGGTTTGGCTATCTTAATAGAAAAGGAGAAAAATTGTTAGCTCTAAAAGGTGGAAAATGGAAGGGATGTTTTCATGTTCCACGCGCATTATACTTATGTTGGCAACAATTAGAAATTGTTAAGTCTAATACAAACTAAATTTAATCTGGTGTTAGTTACTTAATATTGAGTGATTGACACCAGATTTATGTTTTTAATTAGATGATTTATTCTATATTGATTAGTAGATACACTTGTGCTGTGCAAAAAGCAGAAAAAAAACATATATTTAATACTTATGTCTAGCCATTCAAGCTGGAAACAAAAATGCAGCTTTTTATTTTTAATGGCAACTTTACTGACATCTTTAGGTGGTTGCAATAGCAAAATTACCCAGACAAATACTGCTAAAAACAACTCGTCAGAGCAAAACAGCGGTGTTTTAGAAACTATAAAAAAACGAGGCTATTTAATCTGTGGGATCAGTGGCGAAATACCAGGGTTTAGCTTTGTTGACTTTAACAGTAAATATGCAGGAATGGACGTGGATTTTTGTCGTGCAGTAGCATCTGCGCTATTTGACGATCCCGATCGAGTCAAGTTTCGCGAATTAGACATAGATAATCGATTTACTGCCTTAAAATCAGGAGAGATAGACCTTCTTAGTCGCAATACCACTCAAACTCTCAGTCGCGACATAGATGGAGATTTGGAGTTCACTCCTCCCATCTATTATGATGCTCAGGGAATAATGGTTCATCAAGATAGCGGTATCAAAAACATAAATGATTTAAAAGGCAAATCAATTTGCGTTGCCGAAGGGACAACTAGCTATGATAACTTGACTGACTATATGGCTCAGGCAGGGATAGAATATACTCCTCTTCTAGATTCTGACAAAGAGTCTTTGTACAACTCCTATGAATACAATCGTTGTCAGGCTATTACAGGGGATATCTCTCAGTTAGTGGCGCGTAAGATACTCTTGGCAAACCCCAACGATCATCGAATCTTAGAGCAAAAAATTGGTCAAGAGCCTTTAGCACCTGTCGTAGTTCATGGTGACTCTCGATGGTTTGATGTGGTTAAGTGGGTTACTTTTGCTTTGATTGAGGCAGAAGAATTAAATATCAATTCCAGCAATCTTAGTTTATATAAAAATAGCTCAGATTTAGAAATCAAAAACTTTTTGGGCAAAAATGGTGAATTGGGCTCAAAAATGGGATTGAGCAATGATTTTACTTTCAGAATCATTAGGCACGTTGGTAATTATCAAGAAATATACGATCGCAATATTGGTCAGCCTTTTGATTTAAAGCGGGGACAAAACGCTTTATGGCAAAATGGAGGCTTGATGTATTCTCCTCCTTTTAATTAAAAATTAAAGCAGATGCAAGATTTATTGGCTAAAGCTATTGAAATAGCTAAAATAGCCCACGATGGACAGGCAGATAAAAAGGGAGATCCTTATATAAGCCACCCTCTTAGAGTGATGAACAAAATGAACACAGCGTCAGAGAAAATTGTGGCAGTTCTCCACGATGTTGTTGAAGATTCCGAACTTACCTTGGGAGATTTAACAACATCAGGATTTAGCGATCGCATTATTGAAGCGATAGATGCGATTAACAAAAGATAGGGAGAGCAATATGAAAATTATTTGGCAAGAGTCATGAATAACAGCATTGCTATCAAGGTAAAAACATCTGATATGACCGATAACGCAGATATATCGAGGATTCCTCATCTACAGATAAAGATAGGGCTAGAATCGAAAAATATAAAGAAAATATTCCTAAACTACAGAATAAATTAAAAGCAATTTAAATCAACTAGTTAAATACAACCTTGAATTTGAAGTCTAGTTTGTTTAAAAAGTCTATAATAGTATTACAGGCAACTATTATAAAAGCTTGAAAATTAGAGCTTAAATCTTCTAAATTTATTGAGTAAAGCCAACCCTAAGAAGCCTGAAGGAGCTTTGAGTGAAATCATATTTAGGGCTGACAATCACCAATATAAATAAGGATTATGACTTTCTTGTGACAGAGAGATGAATTTTTGATGACAGGCTGCTCTATCGAAGCATTGTCAAGTGTCTAAAGTTATTTTAACCCTTAAACAAGATTATCATTATTGATGATATAGATTACCCAGATAACGGGAAGAATAGGCATAGATAAACCTTCACTGCCATTTATCTTTAATTATTAACTTATATATAAATCACCACAGTGCGTCAATTTTTGAAACAGACTGCTGCTAGCACCATTGGTAGCATAGTGGGCTTATTGCTTTTTATTACTTTGGGGACTAGTGGATTAGTTTTAATGTTTTTTGCCGCATTAGGAGACGAAGAATCCCCAGGAATTAAAGACAAATCAGTATTAGTTTTTGACTTATCTACTCAGGTCAGAGATTCTAAGCCTCCCGCTAATTTAGCTCAGGCTTTTTCGGGGAAAAAACAAGAAATCATTACTCTACGCCGAGTTTTACAAGCGATCAATCGAGCTACAAAAGACGATCGCATTACTGCCATATTTCTGGATGGTAGAAAGGGTGGTGGTACCAATGGTTACGCAACTATGGAAGAATTAAGGGGTGCTTTAGCCAAGTTTCAGGCTGCGGGAAAAAAGATTATTGCTTACGACGTAACCTTAAGCGAGCGAGAATACTATCTGTCATCCCTGGCTGATGAAATTGTCGTTAACCCAATGGGAACAATGGAGTTAAATGGTTTGAACTCTAAGCAAATGTTTTTTAAAGGTGCATTAGAAAAGTATGGCGTAGGGGTGCAGGTGATCCGTGTAGGAGATTATAAATCAGCAGTTGAGCCTTATCTTCGCTCCGATCTTAGTCCTGCTAACCGCGAACAAACCAAAGCCTTATTAACAGACCTATGGGGCAAGTTCCTCGATACTGTAGCCGATAGCAGAGGACTAGAAGCAGATAAACTACAGACAGTTGTTGATCGCCAGGGATATGTCGATCCTGATGAGGCTAAAAAAATTGGTCTAATAGATAGTGTAGGCTATTACGATAATGTCGTAACAAGACTCAAGGAATTGACGGGGGAAACAGCTAAAACCGATAACACAGAACCAGCAGAAAGCTTTAGACAGGTTGATTTGAGCATGTACGCCGACCGTACCGTTCGCTCTCTAGAAACCACCACGATGTCGGAACAAAAAATTGCCGTAGTCTATGCAGAAGGAGCAATTGTCGGGGGTAGAGGCAGTATTGAAACTATTGGTAGCGATCGCTTTGCTGAGGTATTTCGCGAACTTCGAGAAGATAAAACTGTCAAGGCTATCGTCTTAAGGGTAAATAGCCCAGGGGGTAGTGCTACCGCATCAGAAGTAATTTTACGGGAGATACTCCTAGCTAAAAAACAAAAGCCAGTTGTTGTTTCGATGGGTAATGTGGCTGCTTCGGGTGGCTATTGGATTGCAGCAGGGGGAAGTCATATTTTTGCCGAAGAGAATAGTATTACAGGTTCGATTGGGGTATTTGGTTTACTATCCAATATTAAGGAGATTGCCAACGATAATGGTGTTACCTGGGACGTAGTTAAGACAGGAGAATTTGCCGATATTGGCTCCAATGTACGTCCCAAAACCGAAGCAGAATTAGCCATCTATCAAAAGTCCGTCAATAAGACTTACGAACTGTTTTTAAGCAAAGTATCCCGCTATCGTAATCTTCCTAAAGAAAAGGTCAAGAAAATCGCCAGAGGACGGGTTTGGTCGGGCAAAGAAGCAGTCAAAATAGGACTGGTAGATGAAATTGGCGGATTGGAAAGTGCGATCGCCTATGCTAGCAAACAGGCAAAGTTAGGCAAAGATTGGCAGCTACAAGAATATCCCCAACAGAATCGGTTTGAAACCGAATTAGTCCAGCGTTTATTTGATGTCAAGATGTTGGAATCTCAAGGTCAAATTGACCCTATAACTGCCGAATTTCTTAAAGTTAGACAAGAACTAGCTATTTTGCAAGACTTTAGCGATCCTAATGCAGTTTATGCACGTCTACCTTTAAACTTTGAAATTGACTAATATAGTTCTGCGTCTTTAAACTGCTTAATTTTTTGAGCATTGGCTGCTTCACCACAGCTACGAGGAGTAGGGAAAATTTTGCCAGGATTAGCTAGTCCTTTTTGGTTTAAGGCAGTGCGAACGTATTGCATGGTTGATAAATCAGTTTCATTAAACATATAGGGCATATAGCAATTCTTGTCTGCACCAATACCGTGTTCTCCTGACAAACTTCCTCCAGCATCAACGCACAGCTTGAGTATTTCCCCGCCAATTTCTTCGACGGTTTCAAAAGCTCCTGGCACAGCATTATCATAAAGAATCAAAGGGTGAAGGTTGCCATCTCCAGCATGAAAGACATTGGCAATTTTATAGCCATAGCGATCGCCCAGAGCATTAATTTGGGCTAATACTTCTGCCAGTTTAGTGCGAGGAATCACCCCATCCTGGACAAAATAGTCAGGACTCATGTGTCCCGCAGCAGCAAAGGCAGCCTTTCTGCCTTTCCAGAGTTTTGCCCTAGTATCAATATCCCCAGCGGTGGTAATGCCAGTGGCGTTATTCTCCCGACATATTGCTTCTACCCTTTTTTTGTATGCTTCTACCTCGACTTTTAAACCATCCAACTCAATCAATAATACCGCTTGAGCATCGCGATCGTAGCAACCAGTAGCTACAATGTCTTCTACGGCATTAATACTCAAATTATCCATAATTTCCATTCCCGCAGGAATTATCCCCGCACTAATAATATCGGCGACGGCTACGCCTGAATCTTCTACGGTGGGAAAGTTAGCCAGCACGACACATACTGATTCTGGACGCTTGAGGATCTTTAAAGTAACTTCAGTAGCAATACCCAAAGTACCTTCTGAACCAACAAATAAGCCTGTTAAATCGTATCCAGGCATTTCGGGGACAATTCCCCCAACATCTATGATCGAGCCATCGGTAGTAACGATCTTTAGACCCAAAACATGATTGGTAGTTACGCCATATTTAAGACAGTGAACTCCTCCAGAATTTTCTGCCACATTTCCCCCAATCGAACAGATAATCTGACTCGAAGGATCGGGAGCATAATAAAAACCGGCACCACTCACCGCCTGAGTTACCCAGTTATTGATTATTCCTGGCTGGACGGTAATACAGTGGTTATCCAAATCTCGATCTAGAATACGATTCATTCTAGCGGTGACGATCAATACACAGTCTTTTGCTGGTAATGCACCACCAGACAAGCCCGTCCCTGCACCCCTAGCTACCCAAGGTAAATCGTTGTCATGGCATACTTTGACCGTTGCTGCTACTTCTTCTGTAGTACGAGGCAGCACTACCAAGCCAGGACGTTGACGATAGCTAGCTAAACCATCACATTCATAGGTTAACAGTTCTTCTTTGCGACGAACTACCCCATCCTTACCAACTATCATTTCTAGTTCCTGAATAATTGGCTGCCATTTGTTTTTGGTGCTGGGGAATAGCTTGCTAAATACCATCGCGGTTCTGAATCCTGTTTATATGACCTTATTAATCATGATATCGGAAATTTAAATCAGATCTTCAGTAATGAGACGTTACCAACAGCGGTAAACCTGAGACATAACTTTATTCATGCACCTTTTACGCTCGCACGTTTATGTTTCAGTACTTTGAGCGTAGTCATTAACTTATAAGATGCAAAAAATTAACGCATAAAGTGCAAATATCTGAACCAATTAACCCATAAGTTGCAAAAACCTGACATGGTTCTGCTGCTAGGCGATCGCCTTTAGTACCGAAAAACGGAATTATCGGTACTTCAGATTTAATTTCCCGTTTTTAGAATTACGTTGAATAGTCGCTCAAACTTTATACCCTTAATCATTTCGTCTAGACGTGGTATCAACAAAAATTAAATATGTGATTTATTATCACTGCTCAAACTACGATATTTGTAAACTTCACCTATATTGCTACTGACAAGCAAAACAAAATTGCTCATCTCCTATAAAATAATGCTGTTGAACAGGTAAAAGTCGCATAATTGTTCTTTCTGAAGCTTTACAGGGGAATACTAGGAATACTTAATCTGTCCGATCGCCAAGGGAAAAGTTCTGTACTTAAAACCTAATTTATGAATAAGGACAATTTAGGCTTTCAACTACCTCAACTTGAAGAATTCATCGAACCTAATCCATTAACTGTTTCTCCTGAAACACCTGTGATTGATGCTATTACTTGGATGAATCAGCCTAGAATTCCTAGTCCTTCTCTCGATGAAGCTGAGAACCAAGTTACTTCTCGTTCTAGCTATCTCTTAGTATTAGAACAATCTTGCCTAATGGGAGTCTTGACCGAACGAGATATAGTCAAACTTTCTGCCAGTTCTATCGATCTCAACGCACTAACGGTAGGAGAGGTAATGACTAGAAACTTGATAACCCTCAAGAAAAGCGATTATCAAGATATTTATCAAGTAATGTCTATTCTGCGCCAGCATCAAATTCGCCATCTTCCTTTAGTTGACGATCTAGGACAACTATTTGGAATGATTAGTTCAGAAGGTATTTGTCGCACGTTAAATCCTACTAATCTCCTCAAGTTGCGCTCTGTAACAGATGTGATGAATACAGAGGTTCTTCATGCATCTCCCAGTTCATCAGTTCTCAGCCTGTCTCAGCTAATGGCAAGAGAAGGTCAAAGCTGCGTTGTAATTGTTGAAAGCAAGTCTTCAAATGAACGAGCAGAATCCTCAAACCATAGCTGCCGCATTTCTCAAAAATATTTATATATAGGAATTCCTGTTGGCATTATTACCGAACGAGACATAGTCCAATTCCAAATTATGGGATTGGATTTAGCTCAGACTATCTCTCAAACTGTAATGAGTAGTCCTTTAGTCTGTATGAAGCCGACTGATTCTTTGCTTGACGTACAAAAGCAAATGAAGTCACTACGAGTACGTCGGTTAGTAGTTTCTGGAGAATCAGGAAAACTACGAGGTATTATTGGCTATCAGGATATGCTGCGAATTTTTGATACGACGGAACTTTATGGGGTAATTAGCACCTTAAAACAAGAATTAAACCAACAGACTAAACATTTGACACAAGAAATTAAGCAGCGCAAAAAAAGCGAAATTTTGCTGCGAAAAAATCAACAGATATTAGAACTGTTTGTCCATCGCGCCCCTGCTGCGATCGCCATGCTAGATTCTCAAATGCGTTATTTAGTTGTCAGCGATCGCTGGATTCAAGATTATCAGCTAGAAAACCAAGATATTATCGGTTTTTCTCACTATGAAATTTTTCCAGAACTTCCACAACGCTGGAGACAAAACTATCAAGACGTACTGACAGGTAAAATCAAGTTTCTCAAAAAGGAGGAAGATAGTTTTGTTCGACCCGATGGCAGAATTGATTGGCTACGTTGGGAATTACATCCTTGGCGGAATATAGAAGGAGAAGTTGGTGGTTTACTAATAATTTGTGAAGTAATTACAGAGAGAAAGCTGCTGGAGCAGAAATTGCGGTCAAGTGAAGCGCAAATGCGGGCTGTATTTGAAGCAATGACTGACTTGATTTTAACCGTCGATTTGACTGACAATTCAATCCAAGTTTTACCAACTCAATTTTTAGACTCAAATAATGCTCTGGTTTACTGCGACATAATCGAACAGACACACAATAAGTTATTTAATGATGCTGAAGCTAACCATTATCAAAGTCTAATACGAAAAACCTTAGAAACTGAGCAAACCTTTGACTTTGAATATAGCCTCAAAGTTGATGATTTTCTGTATTGGTTTAGCGTCAATATTTCTCCTGTATCAGAAACTATCGTGATTTGGGTTGCTCATAATATTACTCAACGAAAGCAAATGGAACAAAATCTTTTTGCTGAAAAAGAGCTTGCTCAAGTTACCTTGAAATCGATTGGAGATGCAGTTATTACTACAGATGCGTTTGGCATAGTAAGATATGTCAACCCAGTAGCAGAACGATTAACTGGATGGAGAACAGTTGAAGCTCAAGGAAAACCTTTGACAGAAATTTTTCGAATTGTCAATTGTTTTACGAGGGAGCCTATAGTCAACCCTGTAAAACTAGTTCTTCAGGAAAATCGTATTTACGAGCTTGCTGAAGATACTTTATTAACTGCGAAGGACGGTACTGAATACGCCATCGAAGATTCAGCAGCCCCAATTCAAAACCATCAGGGTGAACTCATTGGGGCAGTTGTCGTTTTTCGTGATGTAACTAAAGCTCGTAGTTTGGCACACGAACTCTCTTGGCAGGCTACTCACGATCCTCTGACGGGACTATACAATCGACGCAAATTTGAGCAACAGGTAGATCTAGCGATTAAAGATTCTCAAGATAATAAAACTAGTCACGCACTTTGTTTTTTAGATTTAGATCGCTTCAAAACCGTTAATGATACCTGCGGTCATAGTGCTGGAGATGAATTACTCAGACAGATAACAAGTTTGCTAAAGCAAAGAATTCGAGATGTGGATATATTTGCTCGTTTGGGAGGAGATGAATTTGGAATTTTACTGTCTCAATGTCCCATCTACAAAGCCCAACAAATTGCCAATCAACTAAGGCAGTTAACTTATGATTTTTGTTTTGTTTGGTCAGATAAGGTATTCAACATTGGAGTAAGCATTGGTTTAGTTGCAATAGATCCGACTACCATTAGTTTAGCTAGCTTATTGAATAGGGCAGATGCAGCTTGTTATGCTGCCAAAGAAAAGGGTCGTAATTGCATTCATTTATATCACGAACAGGATGCTGTAATAGCTCGAAAGCGTGGAGAAATAAAGTGGGTTGACAAAATTAACCGAGCTTTAGAGGATAATCTTTTTTGTCTTTACACTCAAAAGATTATTTCAATTGAAAAAAAGAGTGATTATGATCGTTGCGAAATACTGTTACGTTTAATCGACGAGTCGACAAATATAATTTCTCCTGGGGCATTTCTTCCTGCTGCGGAACGTTACGATTTGATGCCAGCAATCGATCACTGGGTCATAACTACTTTTTTAGCTAACTATGAAATTTACTTTCAATCAAGAAAAGAGCAACAACTATCATCCCCAACTAGAATATACGCAATCAATCTATCGGGAGCGAGTATTAGTAGCAAAGAGTTTGCTGTTTTTTTAGAAGAACAATTTGATCGTCATTCCGTTCCACCAGAGACAATCTGCTTTGAGATTACTGAAACAGTAGCAATTTCTAATCTTGATAACGCAGTAACCTTAATAGAGAAGTTGAAGAAATTAGGTTGTTCAATTGCTTTAGATGACTTTGGTAGCGGGATGTGTTCGCTTACCTATCTTAAAAACTTACCTGTTGATTATCTAAAAATTGATGGTAGCTTTATTCAAAATATTGTTGATGACCATGTTGATTATGCGACGGTAGAGTGTTTCAATCATATTAGTAAAATCATGAAGATTAGAACCATCGCTGAGTTTGTCGAAAATGATGCCATCTTACAGAAATTAGAGGAAATAGGTATCGACTATGCTCAAGGATATGGAATTGAAAGACCTAAACCTCTTACTTTTAGTTGATGCTTAAACTGTTTATTACTTCTAGATATTTTTTCTTGACCTTTAGCTAAAAATGCTTTTTAACTTTCGTCTATTAATTTATGAAATAATGGACACCTCAAATCAGGCTGTTTTTAGTGTCTATTAAATCGTTGTTAGTACATTAGTAAGCAATAGTGTCTACTAATTGATTTAGAAGACACTATTATTAAGTATCTCAAGCAAGTTTACCGATAGCAGCGTTAAAACTAACTTTACAAGTACCTGTAGAACCATTACGATTTTTACCAACAATTATTTCCATGATTCCTGCCTCATCAGTATCTTGGTTGTAATAATCATCTCGATAAAGTAGTAATCCAAGATCCATATCTTGCTCAATATCGCCACTGTCTTTAATATCAGACATCAAGGGACGCTTATTTGCCTGAGATTCAACACCTCGATTGATTTGAGCAAGAGCAACAAAAGGAACGTCAAACTCTTTGGCAATATCTTTAAATGCACCTGAAAACTTTCCCACTGTCTGCGCCCTATTTCCCGCTGCCCTATCGCCAAGCTTCTGAATGTAATCCAATACCACCAAACCTAATTCACCTTTGTCAGAACGAATTCTACGTAGCACAGAACGGACTTTAGCGGGTGTTAATTGTGTGGCAGGTGTATCGTCAATGATGATAGGTAATTCGGCTAATTGAGTTAGTCCACTAACTAATACATCATATTCATCCTCGTAAATTTCATTGTGTATTAATCTACGAGAATCAATGCCAGAGTGCATTGAGAGAAATCTTTTAGTTAGCTGTTCGCTCGACATCTCAGCCGAAAAGAAAACTACGGGCTTTTGCTGTTTGGAGGCAATGTGATTAGCTAGATGACAAGCTAACCAAGTTTTGCCCATAGAAGCTCTGGCAGCAACGATTATTAAATCTTGTCTAATTAATCCTCCAATTAAAGCATCTAAGTCTTCTAATCCAGTTGAATAGGCAGGAGACGAACCCTGTTCTATTTTCTCGAATACAGATGCCAGGCAATCACCAATTGGCATAGGTTTGAACTTGTCCTGTTTATTGGTAGTGAGGTTGAATATTTTCTCTTCTGAACTATTAAATACTGCCTCTAGTTCAGTGCCATTGTCGTATCCTAAAGCCTTTATATCATTAGCTGCTGCTATTAGTTGACGACGTTGGTACTTTTCTAGAACTAAAGCAATGTAACGGTCAATGTTGATAGCGGAAATAGTTCGGTTGAGTAATTGAGATAGTTTAGCTGTGCCACCTGCTTTAGTTAATGATTTGTGGTCTTTTAACCAAGTGGACACACCCATAAAGTCTGTTAGCTTGTCTTTGTTGTGTAACTCCAATGCTGCCTTGTATATCTGTTGATGGGCAGCAACGTAAAATGCCTCAATTGGGAGAGTAGAAGTAGCAACGCTGATAGCACCAGGGTCGAAAAGAATACCTCCTAATATAGCTTCTTCAGCTTCTATGTTGGTTGGGGGAAGGTTATTATCAGTCATCTCTATTTAATAAATTACTTAATTTTTTGAGCTTGTCGGCAGACATTAATTTCTTATTTGGTTTGTCTGTAGCACTGACAATTTTTGATTGTGGAGTAGCCTTTGTAGGCTTAGAAATTGGTTCTGCTTTTATCCAACCTTCAGAAATTGCTTTATTTAGCCAGCCACCAGGGTTGGGAATGTCTTGTTTGTTTAACTGGTCTTTGAGAGCTTCTATGGCAGCGAATACGGTTTCTTCTGTAGCAGCTTTGATAGTTTTGTTCAGGGTTGGATTTAAACTAATGCCTAGTTCATCTAAATCCGATTGGATGCTTTCAGAAATAACCGACTTAGTTTTTCTTTTCGTGTCAATGGGCGTAACTTTCTTTGCTATCTTTTGTTCGCCTAGCTTGTCTCTCAAATCTTCATTTTGCTCCTGTAATCTTTCTACCTGAGACTCTAAATGATGAACTCGATAAACCTGACCCGCTAAAGCTTCAGACTTTTTCTTTAGTTCTTTATTCTCCTCTTCTAGCTTTTTTATTCTTTCCTGAAGACGAGTAACTACCTTGCCATGAGAAGTAGAATTAGGTTTGGCTACAGGAGAGACGGGTAGCGAGTTTTGTTTGCTTCTTAACTCTCCTATATGTTGCTTGATCTCTGGATATTTGTAGAGATAAGAAACACTTACTTGTGCTTCTCTAGCTACAGTATGAAAGTTAATCTTGGCGTTGAGCTTCTGTAGTCGCTCAATAGCTTGATAAACCTTATTTTGAGAATCTTGCTTTCTCTGTTCCTGAGTCTTCTTGAGATTATTGATTCTAAACTCTTTGGTTTCATCGTTACCGCTGCTCATGCTGCCTCCTGTAACGATGCGATAATTTTATCTAGTTGGTCAGCTTGTCTAGCAAACTGTTCGACCAACACGCTTTGTCCGCGATTCTTAGCTTCTGATTCTTTGGCTCTCAATTCATCACGTAGTTTAATATATAGCCCAAGTTTTTCGGGTACGGCAACAAAAGAATGGCAGGTATAACAAGCTCTGAATTTTTCGCATATTTCATCTAAATCCAGCCCACAGTAGCCATATATAGGGGTGTTGATATGGTCGCCAGGAAGGTCTAATTTATGTGCTTTTGGGTCTTTCCAAAAGGATTTAGGTAGTGATTCATATTGATGATATCGACCATCTGCATTGAATAAAGCTTTTTGAATATGACCTGCTTCTTGCTCTATGAGGTCACAGCTTATTTTAGTGTAGTAAGTGCTAGTGGTAGCAAAAT
>ENA-ORXT01003458-ORXT01003458.1-marine-metagenome-genome-assembly--contig:-NODE-3458-length-17400-cov-55.699302_pt1 | contig 17400 bp, 20 predicted proteins | sample MGYA00237868_ERZ511482 | MGnify/ENA metagenome assembly ERZ511482 | reverse complement strand
CTACGGCTATGTCTGTGTTTTTCAACTCGTTATACACAAAAACTACCTACTCAAAATTTCTTAATCTATTTAATCCTTGTTCCTTAGGAATGTTGATTAAATAAATTAATCTTAAAAAATGAATTCTAAATTAGCCAAGTATCATCCCCACCAGCTCGTAAAATCGTTGGCAAAGCAGTTTAAAACTACTTCGAAAAAAGATTGTCTAGAAGAGATTATTGAAATTCCAGGCGATATTGGAACAGGAAGGATCACAGGTTTTGATTTTGGAGACGGTATCGGCTTTATCACCTTTGATATAAAGCTAACAGAAGATTGGCAGCTTAATTTTGAAAGTAGTAATCTATCACCCATTTATTTTAATTTTTTGATTGAGGGAAAAATTTGGCATACGCTTAACGAAGGCAAAATTCGTTATCAGTTATTGCCATTACAAAGTAGTATTTCTTCTGTACCCATATCTTCCAGTCAGGCTTTTGCGATCCCGAGAGATCAGAAATTGCTCTTTGCTATTTTAATTATCGATCGTAAAAAGTATCTATCTACTGCCTCCTGCTATTTTGACCGGATGCATGAGAAGATCGCAGCTGTTTTTAAAGATGTAAACGGGAAAGAAGCCTTTTTCCACCAAAGCGAATTCTCTATAAATGTATCACGGATTATAAAAAAAATAACCAAAAATAATGACTGTGGTTTAGCCAGAAGCATTTATATTGAAGCGCAGGTTTTAGAACTATTGAGTCGGCAAATAAAGCAAGTAGAAGATGATTTTTCGATGCTGGGAAGAAGACTAAAATTAAGAGCCTACGATATAGAAAAAATAAAACTGGCCCGTACCATCTTACTGGAACAGATGAAAAATCCACCAACTATCGAAAAGCTGGCGAAGAAAGTTGGCGTAAATCAAAGTAAATTAAAGGAAGGCTTTAAACTGATTTTTGAAACCACAATTAAGAAGTATTTGACCAAAGAACGTTTAGAAAGAGCGTCGTTATTACTCATTCAAGATACCAGTATCAAAAACGCGGCGATGGAAGTAGGTTACTCCAACCTTAGTTATTTTGCCAAAAAATTTAAAGAACATTACGGAGTATTACCAAAAGATTACGTCAAAAATGTTCAGATAAGAGTGAATGTATAAGGAATGAGTTAATAATTTTTAATATACCACCACGCCTTTATCTTTTACCCATTTTCCCCAGCGCTGATTATAACCGTGGACTCGATTGGCAGGCTGGTTGTTGTTATCAACCAGCGGATAACCTGCATTAATCCAGCTAAAAATACTGCCGTAAAGATTATAGACTTTGCGGTAGCCCGCCTTTTGGAGTCCTTCGCCAATGCGTTCACTACGGTATCCGACCGAACAATAGATGAGTACTTTTGCGTCTTTAGGAACGTTTTTTACTCTTTCTAAATTAAAATCCTCGTAGCCTACCCAGATCGCACCTTCCAGATGACTGACATTGTACTCTGCTTTTTCCCGGGCATCAAGAATAACATAATCCAAAAAATTAGTTTTTAAATTTTTAACTTCGATATCCGTGACGCTGCCCCTGGCCATCTTATCTGCCATGGCTTTAAATTCCGCATCGGTAAACTGTCCAGCTACTTTGGGTGCCGTGGTACACTGAAGAATGGTGACGGCGAGGAAGAGATATAGGTATTTCATTTTTTTGTAATTAATAGCTAAGGGATGAGGATTAAATCACTATCCATTCTGACTTTCTAAAATTCAATATTCACTACTTCTCCCTTTTAAAACCATGCAGTACCTGTCCCTTAAAATCTTCCGGAAATTTCTCTACCCCGGGAAAACCTAGCTTGATTTCTTTTCCAGGATGTGGAATATAGGCGGTTCCAAATAAATAATCCCAAATAGCGAGGGTCAATCCAAAGTTTACACCCGTACGTCGATCCGCTGGAAGATGGTAGGAATGGTGCCAAATGTGCATTTCCGGACTGTTGAAAATATATTTCATTATGCCGCCAAACAAGGCACTGCCTAATCCTGCAAAGACCAAAATCCATCCCGCTTTTTGCCAACCTGCCATCTCAAATAATACCGGAATATCCAGTAATCCATTCGCGGTAAGCACGCCAAAAAAAGCGCCTAACAATCCCCCTGTAATATATCCGCTTACGCTGATATTGGAATGATTATAATGCCCCCAGATAAGGGTAAATATATGAATGATAAAAAAGTCGTGTAGACCGATTCCCAATAGTGCCAAAGGAATGTATTCCAGCACCCGGTACACGACATTTTCCATCCAGTGAAAACGCAGGTGCGCCGCAAAGCCCATTTCTTCCACGGAGTGGTGTACTTTGTGAAATTCCCACAGGCGCTCTGATTTGTGCAGCAACCGATGGATCCACCACTGCACAAAATCACGTACCACAAATCCAATCAACAATACTGCCCACACCGGAAAGCGCTGCATGGGATTAACGGCTTGCAAGTCAAATCCTCCCGTCAAACCTTTGATGCCGTCGTTAAATAAATTAACCACTACATCACTGGCTGCCTGGTAGATAATCAGGGAAAAAATAAAGAAATTAAAAAACATATAAAATCCATCCAGCCAAAAATCTTTACGCAATGTACGCTGTTCTTTCCGCCAGGGAATTACTACTTCCAATACCAAAAAAAACAAGGAAACCAGAATTAACCAGTAAAAATAATTGTGCCAGCCAGGATTGGTGATTTCCCGCCAGAGATATCCCGCGTAACCAGTATATGCATTGGTAATAATATCAATATACTTCATGCAAATTTTTTTAAAATAATTGTTACACTTTTGACTGGTTATTCTTCGTTTTCCCAACCGTCATAACCTCCTGCCAGATTGTATATTTTTTCAAAGCCTGCTTCTTCCAAAATAGAACAGGCGCGACCACTCCGTCCTCCTTTTTGACAATAGACCAAATAGGTTTTAGCTTTATCCAGTTTGCTTACTTGCGCTTTAAATTCCGGATGCTGAATATCCAGATCAAATGCACCCGGTATTTTTCCCGCCGCTATCTCTGCGGGGGTACGTACATCGAGTACAATTGTATTGGGTTCGGCCATTTTCGTTTTAAAACTGGCGACATTCAGGTTGACGATTCCGGCTGCCGTGTTTTCCGTCGAATTGGTACAGGCAGCAACCACCAATAGTATAACTAAAAATAGGTAGAGAAGGTTTTTCATAAAAAATATTTTAGTAAAATTAGTAAACTAAAAAAGCGTTCTCTCCACTCGAAGAAAACGCTTTTTTTATCAATTTTAAAATTGTATAAGGAAATTAAAAGGCAAAAGAACGATCAGGATGGCTCAACTTATTTTTAATTTTTCACTTATGCTTCCAGCACCTTTTGTACCAGATCTGCCGCTTCTTGTAACAAGATCGCAGAGTGTACTTCCAGGCCAGATTCGTCGATGATCGTCTTAGCGATATCTGCGTTGGTTCCCTGCAATCTAACGATAATTGGCACCTTAATGTTGCCCATATTCTTATACGCATCCACTACACCCTGTGCTACCCGATCACACCGAACGATACCACCAAAGATATTGATCAAAATAGCTTTTACCGCTGGATCCCGCAAGATAATTCTAAACGCTTTTTCCACTCGATCCGCATCCGCCGTACCTCCTACGTCGAGGAAGTTGGCTGGCTCACCACCCGACAACTTGATAATATCCATCGTCGCCATGGCCAGTCCCGCACCGTTGACCATACAACCCACGTTACCGTCCAGGTTCACATAATTCAAGCCGTAGCCTTTTGCTTCCACTTCCACGGGATCTTCTTCGTCCGTATCTCTTAATTCCGCCAAATCTGGATGTCTAAACAAGGCATTTTCATCCAAAGAAACTTTACTGTCAATCGCGATTACTTTATCGGTCCCCGTGACGATCACTGGATTAATTTCAAATAAACTGGCGTCGCTACCGACGAATGCCTGATAAAGATTGTAAATAAATTTACGCATCTCCTTCAACGCTGCGCCCGATAAGCCCAGGTTAAAAGCAATCTTGTTCAACTGGAAAGTCTGCAGACCCAACGTAGGATCAATATATTCTTTGTGTAACAATTCTGGCGTTTCTTCCGCGACCTTTTCGATGTCCATTCCACCTTCGGTAGAGTAAATAATCACGTTGCACTTACGCTCCCGATCCATCAAAATGGACACATACATCTCGTTACATTCATCAAAACTGGGCACGTAGCTATCTTCGGTAATCAGCACTTTACGCACCAGTTTACCTTCCCCGTCCAATCCACCCGGAGTCTGTGGCGTCTTGAGCATCATTCCGATGATATCGTCCGAAAACTGACGAACCTCATCGACGTTTTTAGCAACTTTCACCCCACCACCTTTACCACGTCCACCCGCGTGAATTTGCGCTTTTACCACTGCGTACTCCGTACCGGTTTCTTTGTTAAGCGTTTGGTAAGCAGCCACTGCCTCGTCCACATTCGTGGCAACAATTCCAGCAGGAATGACAACGCCGTACTTTTTAAGCAATTCTTTTGCCTGATATTCGTGTAAGTTCATATTAAATTAGGTGTTAATATTAAATATTAAAATATTTTGAAATCATGATTGACTTCCTGGCCACAAATGTAAGAGAATCCCGCATAAGTACCAAAATAGGTTGGGACATAATCTAAAAAATCCCTATTTTCGGCGTCTGATTTGGGTTATTTGTACGAGAACCAATTATAATATAGGTACAAAACCTTTAAAACTGATCTTTTTTACCAACTTTGCGTTTTACACCAAAATAGAACGTACTATTTTTTATTTAGAAAAAATATAATTATCAAGCCTATGCCAGCTGACTTACTTGGAAATCTATTCACACTAATGATGCTAATTATGCTTCAATTAGTACTTGGTTTTGACAACCTGCTCTATATTTCTCTCGAATCCAAAAATGCGCCGCCGGATAAGCAGGCCTACGCCCGAAAAGTGGGAATTGCCCTGGCCGTGATATTAAGGATTGTGTTATTATTCGTTCTAATCAGTTTGATTCAGGCGGTACAAGATCCGATATTCAATCTTCACATTGGAAATTTAGTGCATGGTAGTTTTAACGTTCATAGCATCATCGTATTACTGGGTGGAATTTTTATCATCTACACCGCCATCAAAGAAATCTTCCACATGATGGCGCTGGAAGAATCCCACGAAAATGAAAAAAATTCCAAGCAAAAATCACTCGGTTCGGTCATTACGATGATCATTATTATGAATCTGGTTTTCTCGTTTGACTCTATCCTGAGTGCCATGGCGCTAACGGATGTCTTTTGGGTCATGGCAACGGCCATTGTGATCGGCGGACTGGTCATGATCTGGATGGCCGACCGCGTTTCTGACTTTCTTGCTAAAAACCGGATGTACGAAGTGCTCGGTCTTTTTATTCTTTTTTTGGTAGGAATTATGCTCGTCTCCGAAGGTGGGCACCTGGCACATCTAAGTTTCTTTGAATATCCCGTTACGCCAATGAGTAAAGCAACTTTTTATTTTGTAATATTTATTTTAGTGGTCACGGATGTAGTACAGGGACGATATCAGAAAAACCTGTTGGCGATTAAGAGAAAGACGACGACGATTCCGGTGGATGAGAAAAAGGTTTCGTAATCTGCATTGGATCTAAAGCGAAAAATTGCGAAGTTTTGATCTTGCTGGAGAAGCGAGTTATCATATCTTGGCAGAAGAGTAACACCGATCTTTAGATCCAATGGCATGTTCTCTAATAATTAGTATGTATTTCAAATTGTTAATTTTTTTAGACATTAAGAACAGTTGATTAGTGATTCGTTAATCGGTCCTCCAACCCATAGGTATCGTCCTCTATAGTATTTGAAAACTCAAAAAAGACGGTAGAGAAAGTAAGTTAACAGATCAACGTAGGAACAAGACAATGCCTTATTCCTACGTTGATCAAAATGTAAATGACCTCTTCCTGTTCATAACACCCTTCCTGATCTGCTTTTAATCCGTAGAGATGTGACTGATTGCCTCGGTAATCAAAACGAAAAGCTCCGTCCGAATCGGCAGTTTGAACTTCGATAGCTACTAACCAACCAATCCACTAATCCTTCCATCCTTCCCGCCAAAACTCACCATTCTTACATCCAGCGCCACGTTCCTAAACTGCTCCATCACCTTTTCCAAAGATTCCAAAATCCAGTGCAACTCATTCCCAAAAGCACCTCCGCCGACCAACGTTAAAAACACCTTGTTCGAGCCCGTCTTTTCCAAATTAATCAACGCTGCATAAAAGGTCGCTTCGTATAACCCCTCCAAAATCAACCGCGCAAAAGGCTCCCAGTAGTGGGATTCGATTTGCGAATAGCGGACGGGTAACGCGGAGCAGTACGCCTGTGAAACCAGTTGTCCGTTTCCACCCAGGGTTACTTCCGTGTTCCATTGCAAACCAATTTTAAGTTTGGACTTTAAGTCATCGTGTTCTTCCTCAGTCAGTGCGCTGAGCTGTTTATTGATGGCCAGTAATCCGTCTATTTCTGGCAAAGCATAACCATTTCGAATTTTCCAGAGGGTTTGTTTTTCGTTACCGAGCGCCTCCCCTATTAGCTCCAAACAATCGATTTGATTAAGCGCTGATTGTCCCGTTTGACCGTTTACGTCCACCAAATAATTTCGGTAGATCGTCCCTGCTCCACAAGCTATTGCGCAGGCAGGTCCCTGCGTATGATCGTATTCATAAATACCGACACCTTCTTCCGGTGTCACATCCGGCCCGACCATTTCCAATAAATTAAATTGAGAAGCTGCCTGAAATAGCGCATTTTTATTATCCGGATCCAGATGCATCTTTTGTACATCACCAACTACTTCACTAACTTTCAGCTTTCCACGATAGTCTTTAAAGTCCGGTGCATCTGCGCGTAACGTCGCTAAGGTAGGTATTTGTAAAAATCCGAATTGATAAGATCTTCCGTTTACTTTGGATTTAAGTTGCGTACCGTTTACCTCTAAGTTTCGGCGTACATAATCTGGGGATCGTTCCTGGAATCCTAGTAATTTTTCGAACCACATATTGTTGAGTTGTTGAATGATCGCGCTATAAATCTCATTAATTTTTCAAGTTACATAAATTTAATTTATCTCAACAATCTAGTGCCTCAAGCACTAAATAATCCATAATATGGATCTTGTTCTTTTTAGCCTGCCCTGCGTTAAAAAATTCCTCATTATGCTACGGCATAACTCCAAAGGCCATCCCGTCCGCTAGCGGTTCCTTCACTTGAATGTCGATGGACATTCATCCTTCGGATACGTTCAGTCATGCCTTGTACAGACTAAAAATAACAGCGCCCATATTACCTTTTACTTAATTCTTGGGGCACTAGAATATTATCAGATATAAAGCCGCTACAGATATCATTCTCTTTAAAAAGCCACATTTGACCATTTGGTGAACCATTTGTCCAATAGTTGCCTTTAGCTGGAATTTCATCAATCGGAAAATTCTGATAACAAATATCAAAAATATTAGCAGGTCCGTCATTTACCCATGGGGCGATCAATGTATTCGGCTGTATTTGTGTTTGTGGATTATCACCACATTCCAGACAATTTTCTTCACTATCTACTTGTAACAGTACATCAATTCCTCTTACACCTACTTGATTGTTAATCAATCTGGCACAATCCAATAAGACTAATCCAGCATTTAGCTCATGGTGCCGTCCACGTACCATGAAAATTCCTGTCTCATTATCCTGAAAGGTCGTCCTATTTCGCGCAAAAATATTACTGAACGTTTTCAATCTGCTGGGCATAAGTAAAACTTGTAATTAAAAAAAATAGGATAATAGATAAATTGTTTTTTTCATGGTTATATATTTTTTATGAAAGAAAGGTTTAATTAAAATGTAAACATCACCGAACACGTATCATGAGCAGGGCAAAAAGTAACATCCCCAAGATTTGTTCTTTCTCCTTCATTCCAAAGGACTAAACTAATAACTTCAAATTCGTTAGGTGTAGTTGAAGCAATAACTGTAGTATCCGTAAATGATGTTAGTACCTTAGTCTTGGGAGCGTAAATTGTGGTTAATATCCATAGAGAGTCCATTATCCGAAATGGGGGTTCATCCAGCATACGAACACGTAGATATGATCTGGGAACCGCATAGACATCTATTTCCGTTGAGTGTTGCCGGAATTTATAATCAATCCCTTGCAGTTTATAATATTTATCATGCTCTGCTTTTAAGCCGTATAGATTTGATCTATCACCTTGATAATCGAATCGATACGTACCATCTGAACCGGCGGTTTGAAGGTCGATAGAATCCCAGAAAAAAAATAAGTCTGATGACTCAGCCTCTAGCTCGTATAAAGTTAACCTGGCGTGGGGTATCGGTAAACCACTGACTTGATCCAAAACAACCCCCTCCACAAAAGCAGGTTCGTAGGAATCGGATTCTTTCTCACAACCTAGTATTAAAAAAAGAAAAGTAAAGTACAATAGGTAGGTGCGCTTCGCTTTTATCACGTTAAAATGTTTTGACTTTAAAAAAAAATAAAAAAAAAGGTGTTTTTCATTGCTTTATATTTTGTATTGTTAAAAATTAATATCTATAAATCACCGAACAAGTGTCATGAGCCGTACATGATGCATTACCTAATAAATCCGTTCTTTGCCCATCGTTCCAAAAGCTCAATAGCGCAGTTTCCCCTTGCTCTGGCAGTACAGAAACTACGATAGTTGTGTCGGAGAAGTGATCAAAAATTTTGGTGGCCGAAGCGAAGTTCACCGTCTTAATCCAAAGCGAATCAAAGGGCATAATAGGAACTTCATCTATTAAACGAATCTGCACATAAGACCTTGGTAGAGGATATACATTTTTCTCTGTTATATCTGTGCTAAAAAACTGATCGATTTCCTCTTCTTCAAAATATTTTTCATGGTCTGCTATCAATCCATAGAGATATCCCTGTTGACCTCTATAATCAATTCGAAATACCCCATCCGATCCAGCGGTCTGAACCGCAATCGAGTCCCAAAAAATAAACCAAGGCCTTTCATTTGCTTCTAGTTCGTACAAGGTTACCTTAGCGTAAGGTACAGGCAGATCAGTCACCCTATCCAGAACAACCCCCTCCACAAAAGCAGGTTCGTAGGGATCGGATTCTTTCTCACAACCTAGTATTAAAAAAAGAAAAGTAAAGTACAATAGGTAGGTACGCTTTGCTTTTATCACGTTGTAGTATTTTTAATTTTATAAGATGTGTCAAATTTCGGGGCTTATAGCCAATCCACCAAACAATTTAGTTCCTGATTTCGGGAAATAAATAATAATCTTTAACAAAGTTCCCAAATTTCGGGAAAAAGTAATAAATTTGATTGATTTTACAACGGTTGATATAGCTGTTAGATATTGATTCATCGAATTAATTCCTGCAAATACTTATTCTTTAGTTAAAATTTGTATAAAAATTACAAGTAAAATATTATGAGTAACGATTCTACTGCTAGTAATGAATCTTCGTTGTCAAAACGATTTCTCCAGGCGCTTAAGAACCGCGTTCCGAAGGGAAAATTAGCGGAGGTATTGATGCAATTATTAAATTTTGAAAAGAGTGGTGCCTACCGAAGGATCAGTGGAGAATCTTCTCTATCGCTGGAAGAGATGGCAATCTTGGCCCTTTACTTCCAGATGTCTATCGATCAGTTTATCTTTGCAGAAACCGATAAGACCGTTTCTACTTTTCCTTATATGCAGCGCCCTATCCGCAGCATTGGAGAGTTTATGGACGGAATTGCAGGTCGCGTGGAAGAAGCAGCCCAAATAGAAAATGTGAAAATTGATTTTGTCAGCCGAGAGATTCCGCTTTTTCAATATTTTAATTTTCCGGAGTTAACTGCTTTTAAAACTTATATCTGGGCACGCACCATCTGGAAATTACCGCAGTTTCAGCAGCAGCAGTTTAGCCTTAAACAAATCAGGGGGATCAAACGACCTCAAAAAAACATTGTCAAATATTATAATACGGTACCAGGTAGTGAAATTTGGGGTACGGATGGCCTTTCCATCCTACTATCACAGATTGAATATTACTTGGAGCAGGATATGTTTATTAATCCAGAGGAAGCACTCTTGCTTTGTGAGCAATTACGGGCGCTGATGCGACATGTATCTGAGATGACTAAATACGGAAAAAAATTCGCTCCGGGTGAAAAACCTACCGCTGATTCGCCAGACTATAAGTTATATCATAACCAGCTGGCCCATTCTAATAGTTTTATTTTAGCAGCGAGTCCGCAAATAAAAGTGAGTTTTGTCACGATGGACAATCTACATTCCGCAACTTTTACAGACCCTCAATTTCATCGCTTTATGGAAGATTGGCGAGCAAGACTATCTGAACAATCCGTATTAATCGACGGAGCGTCTTCAAGTACACATACCAAATTTTTTAATCAGGCGTATCAACAGATTAATCGTTTTGAAAAGAGAATTAAGCGGTTGATTGAGGAGCATATGGATCGTTGATCCGTGGCTTGCAGCCAGGGCAGGGTTGTTAGCAACAAAAATCATTTCATTAAAATTTCCCATTAAATCCAAAATCTACTCACCGATTGAAGAGCCCGCGCCAAAAGAAAGCCTATTGTCCGCCAATCGTCCGCCTACTGAAAGCCAAACACGATAGAGGGGAAAAAGCCCATCGAAAGCTCACTAAAAGCGACCTCAGCCCGCTGAAAGCGCCAGCAAATTCCCCAACCGATATAAAACCCGCGCCCCCACATTACCATCCCACTCCTTCCCACGACCGCCTACTTCACAGAGATCAAAACCGATAATCCGGCGACCACTCTCCACTACCCTTTTCAACAAATAAAAAGCCTCTGAAAGTTCCAGACCACCTGGCACCGGCGTACCCGTATTCGGGCAGAGTTTTGGGTCCAGTCCATCGATGTCAAAACTGATATAAACCAAAGGCGGTAAAGCCGCAATAATTTCTTCTACCTGCTCCGCCCAGTTACGTCCCTTGAATTGCTCGCGGCGTAATTGATCTTCGTAAAAAATCTGGATACGACCGTCCGAGTCGGCGGCAAGATTTACTTCCTGTTCACAACAATCGCGAATACCAACTTGTACCAATTTGGTCAGCTGCGGAATAGCGAGGGCATTGTAAAATATACTAGCGTGGGAATAAACAAAGCCTTCGTAAGCTGGCCGGAGATCGCAGTGTGCGTCGATTTGTAAAACGCCAAACGCTTCGTGGCGTTCCCCGAGGGCTTGTAGATATCCCAAGTGAACACTGTGTTCACCTCCTAAGATACCAACCAGTTTACCAGCATCTAGCAGTGCGCTCGACGCTTTATAAACCCAGTTTCGCAAATATTCACAAGCTTGATTTATTTCTTTTTGAATATCGTCCAGATGCGGAGAATCCTCTACCGTGTCTCCGAACTCCAGTTCCTCGATGAGTAGTTCGGCTTTACCGCGTAGTTGATGGTTGAGTTTTAAAATTTCGGGATCGGAGGGTTTTAGATAAAGGCCGATTTTCCAGGCATCCGGAATTTCGGGATCGTATAAATCCAGTTGGGTAGAACATTCCAGAATATTTTCGGGGGCCAGGGCGGTACCGTGTCCATAGCTGACGGTCAAATCCCAGGGAACAGATAAGAAAACAACGGAAGCCGTCTCCTCGGTAAAAGGCAATCCGATAAAGTGGCCATTGCGTAGTCCTACTCCATTGGGATCAAAATTGGCGATTTGCTCTTTTTTCGTCATGTGGTAAAGATAAGCAGGAAATAACTAAGGAATGGCGATTAAATAAATGCAGATTCTAGGCGAACTATTTTTTTGCCAATCAAGGACGTAAAATGGGCGTTATGCCTAGCATAATAACCATTTTATGGACGCAGAGTGGCGGAAAAAGAGGAAGTATAGAATCGTCATTTATTTTGTCAACATTCCTAATCCACTAAATTTATCCCTAATCCACAAAACTTGTCAAAAATAATTACAAAACATTTTGTTTTTAAAGTAAATAATCTTAGTTTTGTATCGTTGCACAGTGAATCTCTGGTGGGGGATAATCCCTGCAATATCATAAAATGATGATTGGAAACAAGCTCTTCCCTTTCAAAACCGGGCAAGCCTCCGGACAAGATTTTGTAAAAAATCCTTTACAATTTTAATTCTATACTGATCAGTAAAATGTTTTGCTACCTGTATTGGTGGCTATTTGTTATTGGATGATTGAAAAATCGTCTTAATTTTGTCAGGGTAACAACCAAGGCTGGACATGGCGGAGCTGTGACTGTAACAGTTCTAAAATGGGGGGAAGTATTCGGTACTTCGCGGAGGGTGGGAAAGTCCCGCCCTGCGGGACTTTTATGCACTTATCTTGTTAATCAATATGGGTTAATGCGAATTATGGTTTAAACTGGAGAAACTTTTAATCATTTATTGACTTGTTACGCTTTGACAAATTGTTTTTATAAATAGTCTTTTTTCCAGATTTCAATTTATAAAGGGTAACAAGTCTATTATAAAGTTAGCGCTCTTTATTGAAAAAATATCGAATATCGAATATTGATTTAGGAATATTGAATTTTCAGACCCGATTCTAAAACAGTACTGATTTTTAGAAGAAGAAAACTGTTTTTGTCGCAGAAGCGTTACTCAATATTCATTATTGGACATGTTCTATACTCACTCTACCATGCCATCCAGTTCCGCCTGTAATTCTACGTCTTCTTCTTTTTTACGATTGCGGTACCACCAGAATCCAAGTCCGGAGACCATCACGTAAGGGAGGGAAAGCATATAGAGAATTCCTGCGTTCAAACCTTTTCCTTGTGTTCCTCCGTTTTCCAGATTACTATCCGCTGCCATTCGACACATCGGACATTGCGCAGGACTTTCTACGGGCATTCCCAACATAAAAAACAAACTAAAAACAGTGACGATACGAACGATATATTTTTTCATAATAATTATTTTAAATCCCAAAATTTCTACTTCTGGCATCTTGTTTATGACTCCTTGCTTCTCTCAAACGTATTTAAAGCGCGATAAAAAGAACCAAATGGCAAGCGGCAATTTCTTTAATTCAACAGATAACAAGGGCGCAACATAAAATAAATTACTGGTCCCGTCACCGCTACATATAACCATAACGGAAAAACCCAGCGCGCCATTTTACGGTGCAACATTATTTGTCCGGTATAAGCCCGAATATAGGTAAAAAGTATAAAGGGCAGCAACAGTGCCGCCAGAATAACATGTGTGATCAATAGAAAAAAGTAAACATAACGGATACTCCCCTCCTTGCAATAATTCGTTTCCGGTGTTGTAAAATGGTACACTACGTAGCACAACAAAAAGAGTAATGACAGTCCCAGAGCAATAGTCATATAACGACGGTGCGCAGCTACATTTTTTTTCTTAATCGCAGTCAATGCTAAAATTAAAACAACGGCGACCAAGGCATTTAATCCAGAATAAAACGGCGGTAGAAAATCAAAATCTATTCCAATATCCAGTTTTATTTTTCGCATCAATACAACCAGCAATACTACCACTATCGAAACAATGGTGGCTCCAATATTGAGTTTTTTGGCAAGGACTAGGTTTTGTGAAATGTTGTGCATTTTTGTTTTGTTTTGTACTTTTACTGTTAAAATTCTACTCCCTTTTCTATAATTCTCTATCTCGTCGCAGTCGTGGATCGCCCTCAATATCTCTGGGTAGAATCAAGGCAATATGTTCTACCATTCGCTCAATATCTTCGGTACGATCTGCGTGATAGTAGTTTCTAATTTTTCCTTTTTCATCGATTAGAATATAATAAGGGTAGTTATTGGCATCAGCAATTGTATTAGTCTGAAAATCGACGCTACTACCGGGTTCTCTGGCTATGGATAAATCCGGAACGTGATAGGTATCTTTTATTAGCGTACCCAATGTTTGTGCATTGCCTTTGACCACGTAAATTTGGCGTTCGTCTTCTAAATTATACTTTTTTTGAAAACCAGCTAAATCGGTGTCCTCGGGAAGATGAATCAACAATTTAAAATCATTGCGTTCGTCAAACTGCCGATGTAAAGTTTCCAACACCTTCATTCTATCTGCTGCCTTTGGCTGATCGGGATTAACAAAAGCAATCAAAGACATTCGTCCGTTGACCAAACTTGAGTCCACTGCGCCCTTAATGCCCGTAAGCTGAAAAGCCGGAAGATGACCGTAATCCTGCAGTTCTGCCAAAGCTGTTTTTGAACGATTATAGCCCATATTCATATAAACCCACGAACCACCGGGGAAGACTATTATCATTAAAAACAACATTGCCGCCTGTAGCACATTGTTATTTTTTTTCTGTTCCTTTTCCATATGATTAAAACATTTTATCCTATACTTAGTTTATAATTTCCAGGTGGATTTACTTCCTTCCGACAATTGAATAAATCTAATTCAGATTTTTTTGGCATAAAAAAAGCGGAGCTTCACAGCTCCGCTTTTTTCTGTAATTTTAAAAAATTTACATCTGATAAGTGTCTTCTTTTTTTATCAGGCTGCCTTGTACATCTACCTTCTTGTCTTTGATATTACGTTCGTTTTTCTGTTTAATCAAATCACGACGCTCAAACCAGGAATTTCCTTCGTGAAAAAAAGCTATGATTGCCCAAACAAGTAACAACATCGGCATCAATACGGTCATCCTTAATCCGCGTACTTCTGAACTCATGTGCATAAATTCATAGATAATAAAATATGCTTTATAAATAGAAAGTACAATCAAACCAATTGCCACCAAAGCCAATAACCACCTCATTTCAGGATCCGGCTTAAAGCCTAAATGTCCTTTTCCAAAAAGTGAAATAACTACTTCTATCAACGTTACTACTCCCAGCAATAACAAACCTTTGTAAACATCTTTAATAGATTGTTCGTATGATTTATGACCCATTTTATTTTAATTTCAATTTTTTAATAATAGCCTTTGAGCTTGTCTTGGTTAATTTACTTGCCTTACAACAAATAGAATACAAGGAATACAAAAACCCATACTAAATCTACAAAGTGCCAGTAGAGTCCGATTTTTTCCACCATTTCGTAGCCATTTTTCCGCTCGACGTAAAGACCACTTGCTACATTGATCATGATAATAATCAGGAATACAACGCCAGAAAGTACGTGAAATCCGTGAAATCCAGTGATAAAAAAGAAAAGGGCACCAAAAGCTTTTGGTCCAAATTGCTGGGTTTTCTCAATCCCTGCATTTGTTTTGTATGGCAGCGGATCGAATGCTCCATCGTGCTGATGAATCAGGTAAGAAGCACCCGCTTCAAAAGTATCTCCTGCTTTGATATCGTGACCATCCCCTTTCAAATATGTCCCCGATTCTACGTGCGTACCAAAAGGATTGACGGTAACAGTCATATGCTCTTCGTTGATTAAATTGTTCCACTCCCAAGCCTGGCAACTTAAAAAGCCGATACCACCTATGATCGTCAAAAACATCCAGAACACCACACCACGTTTGTTTTCCCGGTGTCCTTCCTGTACACCACGAACCATCGTTACCGAACTAATAATCAATAAGAATGACATAAATGTAACAAAGGCCAAGGGCAAACCATGACCGCCAAAAGGAGTCGTAGAGAATACAAAGTCAGGAACTGGCCAGGTGGCACTACTGAATCGTAAGGTACCATAAGCAATCAGGAATCCCGCAAAAGTAAAGGCATCCGATAATAGGAAATACCACATCATTAGTTTACCGTAACTTGCTCCAAAAGGTTTTTTTCCGCCGTCCCAGGCGCCTCCTTCGGTCGTATCGTGTTCTTTCACAACAGTTTCTGTCGCCATGTCAAAAATTTAAGGTTGGTTTAAAAGTAAAAGTAGGTTTGACTACTTGCCGTTTTATAAAATTTTAAGTTTATCAAGTTTGTTGTAAAATAAAAAAGAACAACAAATATACCCATAGAATATCAACAAAATGCCAATAAATAATCGTCTGCTGAAAACGTAGTTTACGCGCGGGCGTTGGATTAAATGGTAGTAAAAAAGCGTGTAACATCGCTACCGTCAATACCGCTATTCCAGCCATTACGTGCGCTGCGTGTACTGCAGCAATTACGTAAACAAAAGAACCTGAAGGATTCCCCGTCAACTCAATTCCCATCGCTTCCATCTCGTAGAATCCCAGTATCTGACAAACTACAAAGCCTATTCCCAGCATAGCACTTATCACCATCAGACCTTTGTACAGTCCTTCATTCCCTTTTTTAAAAGAGGTATAAGAACCATGTAAAAGAATACTGCTTAAAACAATGATTCCGGTACTTATGTAAAAATAAGTTGGTAACGGGAATTCCAGCCAATTACCCGCTGCTTGACGTACCACGTAAGCACTTGTAAAAGCCGCAAATAACATCGTCATACTTACACATCCAGTTACGAGTGCAAATACTTTTGGATGAATTTTATTATTTCGAAAATTTTCTAAAGCCACATTCATAGTTTAAAGTATTTTGTCCGCATATAATGCGAAAAGTACCAAAGGCAAATAAAAGAATGAACTAAACATTAATTGTAAAGCAGCTTTTCGATTGTTTTTTTTATATAAATTCCAGGCAAATCCCGCATAAATTATGGCTGAAATAGTTAGAAAAATTGCCGAAACAATTCCACTTACTTCCAATAAATAAGGCATCCAGGAAATAGGTAATAAAAGGAGTGCATAAATAAACGCCTGTTTTCCAAGTTGCTCATCCTGTGCCTCTAAAAATTTGAATCCTGCCTGGTCATAATCCTTGAAGGCCAGCCAGCCAATTGCCCAAAAGTGGGGTAATTGCCAAATAAACTGTAGACTAAAGAGTGCTACCGACAATCCGGTAATGACACCCTCCGCAGCCACACATCCAATCATCATCGGCAACGCTCCCGGAACCGCTCCAATAAAAACGGCTGCCGGAGAAACCCGTTTCATCGGGGTATAAATAAAAGCATAACTAATCAAGGCTACAGTTCCTAGTAATGCAGTCCAGGGGTTAATTGTTGCCAATAATCCGATCCCGACTACACTCATAAAACCTGCCGCCATTACTCCTTCAGAAGTAGTCATTCGGTTAGCTGCCATCGGGCGGCCTTCCGTACGCTTCATGTCGCGGTCATATTCTTTTTCTAATACTTGATTCAGAGCATTCGAAGCACCAGTTACCAGGAATCCTCCGATTGCTAAAACCAATAATAAAGTAAAGTCTACTGATCCGCCACAAGCAATTAGATACGCCATCACTGAAGAAAAAACGACAGTTAAATTTAGTCGCAGCTTCACCAGCTGGGAGTAGTCCGAAAACTTCTGTCCCACCAGTGAAAATCCCGTATCGTTATCTGTTCTAATTTGACTCAT
>ENA-ORXT01003457-ORXT01003457.1-marine-metagenome-genome-assembly--contig:-NODE-3457-length-17402-cov-101.263781_pt1 | contig 17402 bp, 1 predicted proteins | sample MGYA00237868_ERZ511482 | MGnify/ENA metagenome assembly ERZ511482 | reverse complement strand
TCAAATGTCTCCATATCATGATCATCTTCTTCCTCAGGATCATTATCTGGATCATCATCTTCTTCACTATCTGCATCTTCACGCTCCTCCCCATCCTCGTCTTCTGAGTCAGTTATCTCTGAGATATTCGTATAGTTATCTGCTCCACCTATTGTCTCTTCTACTGTCACAAAGATCGTAACACATACTGTATCTGATGGCATCACTACATCTACAAATGTATAAGTCAGTGCCATAGGGTCAGTAGAATCCCAGAGTGGATTAGTCGCTGGATCAAAACTCAAACCTGACGGCAGATAATCTGTCACGACTATATTCTGAGCTGCTACATTTCCTTCATTTACAATACAAATATTGTACTCTAATACATCTCCATAATTATGAGGTCCTTCTGTCATCAGTGTCTTACTCTGCGCTAAGTCAAAAATCTCTGGCTCTTCAAAATCACTGTCATCTTCATCTCCGTTCTCGCCATCGGTGGCATCATCTTCCATGTCGCCATCATTAGTAGGATCATTATCTGCGTCAGAATCTACGTCGGCATTAGTCCTGTCATCACCGTCCTCATCTTCCATACTTTCTATCTCAGAAATATTCTTCCATGCCCCCTCTGATGTACATTCTAATAACTCTAATGTTATGGTAACGGTAGCACTATCACCTGCAAGGATAGGACCTGCTATAGTTGCAGTTGCAATTCCAGATCCATCATAATTCCAGACACCATCATTAGATAACAGATACCCAAATCCACATGGTATGAAGTCATTAACGACAACATTATACATATCAACATTCCCTTGATTGTAAATATTGATATCAAAAGTAATCGCATCGTCGTAGCTAAACGGACCAACATCTGTTGTCGTTTTATTCATAGCCAAATCTACGATCTCAAATGTCTCCATATCATGATCATCTTCTTCCTCAGGATCATTATCTGGATCATCATCTTCTTCACTATCTGCATCGTCACGCTCCTCCCCATCCTCGTCTTCCGAGTCAGTGATCTCTGAGATGTTAGTGTAGTTATCTGCTCCACCTATTGTCTCTTCTACCGTTACAAAGATCGTAGCACATACTGTATCTAATGGCAATAATATATCTGCGAATGTATGAGTAGGCGCCATGGAATTTGTCGCATCCCATTCTGTATTAGCAGTAGGATCAAAGCTCAGACCTGACGGCAAGTAATCTGTCACTACTATATTCTGAGCGGCTACATTTCCATTATTTACAATACAGATATTATACTCTAATACATCACCGTAACTATGAGGTCCTTCAGTAATCAGTGTCTTACTCTGCGCTAAGTCAAAAATCTCAGGCTCTTCAAAATCACTGTCATCTTCGTCTCCGTTTTCTCCATCAGTAGCGTTATCTTCCATATCCCCGTCATTATCTGGGTTATTATCAGCTTCTGAATCTACGTCACCTGTTGTGATATCGTTACCATCTTCATCTTCCAGTCTCGATATCTCAGAAGTATTTCTCCATGCACCGTCTGCTAAGCATTCTTTGAGCTCAAGCGTAATAGAAACTGTATAGTTAGATCCGGCTGCTATAGGCCCTGCTACTGTAGTCGTCGCAACTCCGATACCATCATAATTCCAAATTCCATCATTGGTAGTTAGATAATCAAATCCACATGGTATAAAATCATTGACCACAACATTATATAAATCTATATTTCCTTGATTATAAATATTGATATCGAAGGTGATTGCATCGCCATAATTAAATGGCCCCTCCTGAGTGGTTACTTTGTTTAGAGCTACATCTATGACCATTAGGTTAGCAATGTCGTGATCATCCTCTGTGTCCTCATAGCTATCATCATCTACTGTACCATCATTATTAGGATCATCATCCGCCGTACTATCTGCATCTAAAGTATCATCACCATTTTCATCTTGTGCATTTGTGATTTCACTAATATTAGTATGATCATTACCCCCTCCCATCGTCATATCTATGGATAAGAAAATAGGGATACATATTGTGTCTCCACTATACAGAGGTCCATCTATCGTGTAGTTAATTATTTCATTTATAGATTCTGACCAACCAGTATTATCGGCTGCATCAAAACCTAAGCCTTCTGGCAGATAATCACTGATCATAATATTAGTCGCAGGAACATTTCCTTGATTGACCACGCATATCGAGTACTCTATCATGTCACCATATGCATATGGCATTGGCGTCACAATTTTCTTTATTTGTGCTAAGTCAAAAATTCTAATTTCTTCTATGTCGTGATCATCCTCATCTCCATTACTATTGTCATTTGTATTATCAACTACTGTGTCATTATTAGGATCATCATCGGCAGTACTGTCTACATCTTTTGCAGAACATACTTCTCCATCTTCATTCTCAAAAGTATATATCTCAGCAGTGTTCTTCCATGCCTCTTCTGGAGATGCACTACACGCTTGTACTTCCAATATGATACTTACTACCTCATTATCGCCTGGTGCAATAGGTCCAGCAATAACTGTCTGAGCTATTCCTGTCACACTATCGTATGACCATGTCCCATCATTTCCAGAGAGATATTTATATCCACATGGGATGAAGTCATTCATCGTTATATTGTAGGCGTCTTCATTACCTTGATTAGATATCGTAAAGTCAAATGTTATCTGATCCCCATATGTAAATGGTCCTGTATCAGAAGTAGTTTTGACTAAAGTCAAATCTATAAGTTGGATGTCTTCGTAATCGCTATCGTCTTCGTCATCATTGGTGTTATCAGAAACATTATCTTCCATTTCTCCATCATTACCATTGATTGCATCATTGTCTGCATCTGTATCAGATTGAGGATTTCCATTCTCATCTGTGAACGAGTTAATCTCCGCAACATTTCTCCATGCATCATAACTTGCATCCATCTCGAGTATCATGAATAGTGGTATGTCAACACAATCTCCACCATTCAATACTGTTGCACTGTAGGTATAATTTATAATGCCATTAGACACCATCGTCCAACCTGTATTCAGGGATGGATCAAATGAATATCCACTTGGCATATAGTCTACGATATTGACATTAGTTATCTCATTAGAATTTTGGTTGCAAATTGTAATAGTGAATTCTATAGGAGCACCATAACTAAATGGTGGCGTCGAAGCCAATGTCTTAATCAATGCTGGATCATAGATCGGCAATAATTCAGTGTCATGATCATCTTCAGATTCTGGATCATTATCTGGATCAAAATCTGGAGTGCTATCTATGTCATCTATATCGTCTCCATTCTCATCTTCTGCATCCGTTATTTCTGCGATGTTGAGATATCCGCCAGGTTCTGTACACTCCTCTACTTTTAATTCAATCTGGAGTGTTATACTTTCGCCTTCGCCTAATGCTTCTATGGTAGACATCGGTGTATCAGTCTGTAATGGACTCCAATCATTACCTAGGTTAATCAATCTTCCTGGTTCGTAAGAAAATCCGCAAGGGATATGATCCGTCACTTCTATATCAGTGGCAGCTATATTACCTTGGTTCTCTACTTCGATCTCAAATATGACATACTGCCCGTACGCATATGGTGGATCAGTAAGTAATTTTTTCTCTAATGCTATATCGAAGCAAGCGGCCTGTACTGAGACCATACATTCTGAGGTACAAGCATTAGCATCTAATATTTCTATTGTATAGACGCCATGTGATAGTCCTGAGAATATCATCTCATCTTGATAGGTCACTCCTCCATCGATACTAAAACCATAAGGCAGAGATCCTCCATCTGCAATAACTGAAATCTCGCCATCATCAAACACACAAGTCTCTGGTATGACATATTCCAGAATACACTGAAGTGGCTCTGGCTCTTCTACGAAGATCATGCACTCACTAATGCAATTCTGTGCATCTCTCACACTAACGGTATGCATACCACCTGTAACATTTACAAAAGTGCCACCTGACTGATATGAGCCATTATCTATACTGTAATCATATGGTAATACACCTCCTACTACACTTGTCATAATACTTCCTGATCCATCACCATGACACAGGACGTCAGTCTTAGATAATTCACATGTAAGTAAGGAAGGTTCCGATATTGTAAATGAGCAAGTCGTCGTACAGTCGTGAGCATCTCTCACAGTAGCTGTATACGAGCCCGCTGTAAGATCTCTAAAAATATTACCTGGTTGCCAAGGGCTTCCATCTAAGCTATACTCGTAAGCTGTAACTCCTCCAGTAGCATTAATCGTTGCAGTACCGTCTGAGCCATCATTGCATGTCACTTCCGTAGAGATATGATCACATACAAGCATGGTCGGCTGTGTCAGTTCTATACCACACATACTCTTACAGTCAGTGCTGGAAATATTTCTTATATAAATATTATAAGATCCTGCCACCAATCCGTTAAATGTATTGCTCGACTGGTATATCACATCATCTAAACTATACTCATAAGGCGGATTTCCTTCAGTCCCTTGCACGGTTATACTTCCAGTATCATCACCGTGACAAGCTATATGTGTAAATGAAGCTATCGTACAAGTAGGTAAACTTGGTGCAGCTATCATAATCTGACAGCTACTAGTACAAGCTTGTGCATCTTCTATCATGACCGTATGTGTTCCTAATGCAAGATTCTCGAACACATTATCATTCTGATACGGTCCACCATCTATAGCATATCTATATGGCAATGTACCTCCTACACCTGTAAGGGTAGCGGTACCATCTTCTACATTACAATTGGTCACATCTGTGCCAGCTATAGAACAAGTCAATATTGCTGGTTCACCTATATTGATTTGACATGTAGTAATACAGTCATTATCATCTCTTACCGTAACAGTCTTAAGTCCTGCGGACACTCCTATGAACTGACTACTTACTTGCCACGGTCCATTATCAATATTATATTCATAATCTGGTATACCTCCGCTGCCTGTCACACTTATCGTCCCTGTTGCTGATCCATTACATAATACATCCGTATGTGTAAGAGAACAACTGACTGTAGATGGCTCTGTAACTGTAACAGTACATACGCTTGTACATAATTGTGCATCACGTACAGTAACGGCATAAGCTCCTTCTGACAAATTATCAAAAGTATATCCTGGCTGCCATGGGCCTCCATTGATACTATACTCGTAAGGTGTCACTCCTCCAGTTGCATTGACATTAATCATTCCATCTGATCCTCCATTACACGATACAGGTGTAGCCGTATGATCACATATGAGAACTGTAGGCTCTAATAGTTCTATAGAACACATACTGATACATTGCGGACTACTCACATTTCTTACATAGAGACTATGTACCCCTGCTTGTAGACCACTGAACGTTCCTGACGATTGGTAAGTGATATTATCTATACTGTACTCGTATGGTGGGTTACCATTGAGACCTCTGATTGTCACACTTCCTGTGTTGCCCCCATTACATATTATATGATCAAAGTCGGTGATCTCGCAAGTAGGTGCTGATGGTGCTGTCAATGTAATCTGGCAAGAGGCCATACATCCATTAGCATCAGTAGTCAGTACTGTATGCTGCCCAGCACTTAATCCTGAGAATATATTATTAGCCTGATTGCTGCCGCCATCTATTGCATAATTATAAGGAGCTGTTCCTCCAGATGCCGATACTGTGACAGTTCCATCTTGGACTGCGCAGTTAGTCAGATTCGTACCAGTTAGTGTACAACTGAGTTGTGCTGGTTCTGTAACTGTTATAGAACATTGAGAAATACAATCATTGTCATCTCTGACAGTTATCACCTGTATCCCTGCAGGTACATTCGAGAAGTTATTACTTATCTGCCATGGACCGTTATTAAGATTATATTCGTAACTACCTGTACCGCCTGTAGCTGTCACTGTGATCATGCCCGTCGCAGTGCCATTGCATAGCACTTCTGTCTGAGTAAGTGCACAGCTAAGAACAGTAGGTTCTGTGATCGTTGCATTACAGCTGGTTGTACAATTATTTTCATCCCTGACATTCATAATATAACTGCCAGCTGATAAGTCGCTAAAAGTTGGATTAGACTGCCAAGGTCCACCATCTAAATTATACTCTAATCCTAACACGCCTCCAGTAACAGAGATCGTAAGACTTCCATCAGACCCGTTCTTACAACTAACATCTACTTGTGTATGAGTGCATTGTAATGACTCTGGTTCAGTAAGCTCCATAGAGCACATTATAACACAATTAGGGCTGCTTACATTTCTAAGGTATATAATATGTACGCCTGATGACAAGTCATTAAATGTCCCACTTGACTGAAATGTCGTATTGTCTATACTGTATTCGTATGGCGGATTACCTAATGAACCCTCAACTGTTATGCTACCTGTAGCCTCACCATTACATGCGATATGATCAAAACTGATAATCTCACAACTTGGTGTCGTAGGAGCAGATAGAGTTATATCACAACTCGTAGTACAACCATTAGCATCTGTCACTACAACCGTATGTCCTCCAGATATCAAGCCTGAAAATAGAGTCGTAGCCTGAGAAGTACCACCATCGATGGCATAAGAATAAGGTGTCGTACCACCTGATGCGGTAACGGTTGCTGTTCCATCCTCTACTCCACAATCTGTCACATCAGTTCCCGCTAAGCTGCAAGATAGAAGTGTAGGCTCATCTACTGCGGCTATACATTGTGCAGTACATAGATTCTCATCTCGTGTAGTGACGGTATAATTACCTGCCGCTAATCCAGAAAACTGATTATTTACTTGCCAAGGTCCGTTATCGATATTGTACTCATAAGTTCCAGTTCCTCCTGTGGCAGATACGACGAGCATACCAGTCTCACTTTCGTAACAGAAAGCATCTGCGCTGACCACACTACATGATACAGTACTGGGCTCATTAATAACGATCTCACACAGACTCGTGCACAGATTAGCATCCCTAACGATAGCGGCATACACGCCTGCTTCTAAGTTATCATAGACAAAGCCTGGTTGCCATGGTCCTCCATCTAAACTATATTCATATGGCGTTACGCCACCAGTCGCATTTACGACAATGGAAGCATCTGACCCGCCATTACATGAGACGTTAGTATTCGTATGTTGGCATATGAGTTCTGTCGGTTCTGTAAGTTCTTTACTACATGTACTTATGCACATCGGATTAGCAGAACCTCTTATATAGATTGTATATATACCTACTGACAAATTAGTAAATGTATTAGAACTCTGATAGGTCATATTGTCTAAGCTGTATTCATATGGAACTGTACCTCCAGATCCTGATATGGTTATACTTCCTGTATTTCCATCCTTACAAGCTATATTATTAAAATCAATAATCTCACAGGAGGGCCCGGAAGGTGCCATTAATTCTATACTGCATGTGCTGGTACATCCATTAGCATCTGTTATTAGTACGGTATGAGATCCAGCTGCAAGATTAGAAAAGAATCTATCTGGTTGTGAAGCATCCCCATTTAATGAATAGTTGTAAGGTCCTGTACCCCCGCTTCCCAAGACTTCTATATTTCCATCATTTCTCATGCAGTCAGCAGGATCAATCCCACTTAAGGTACATGTCAATAATTCAGGCTCCGTTATGGTAACCGAACAGTTAGATATACATCCATTATCATCTCTTACAGAGACAACTTGTGCACCTGCTGGAATATCTGAAAACTGGTTGCTAACTTGCCAAGGTCCATTATTTAATGCATACTCATAAGCAGCTACGCCACCGTTAGCTAAAACAGTTATTGTACCAGTTGCTGTACCCATACAGATTACATTAGTACTGGATAATGTACAAGACAATAACACAGGTTGCATGATTATCTGAGTACATGTCTTAGTGCATCCATTAGCATCACGTACAGTCACAGTATACGTGCCTGCTTCCAGTCCTGAAAAATTAGCACCTGGCTGCCATGGTCCACCATTCATACTATATTCATAGGGTGTAACGCCACCACTCGCATTAATCGATATAGATGCATCACTACCTTCAAAGCAACTAACATCAGTATGTGTATGATTACATACTAATAAAGTCGGTTCTAATAATTCCATGGAGCACATACTGATACACATCGTGCTCATCGTATTTCTAATATATATCTGATAGAGTCCCGCTGACAGTCCTGAGAATGTAGTAGAACTCTGGAAAGTTATATTATCCAAGCTATATTCATATGGTGCATTACCTCCTGATGGAGTAACTGTAATATTTCCTGAATTTCCACCATTACATAATATATGATCAAAATCAGTAATGGTGCACATAGGCATAGAAGGCGCCGTAAGTGTCACTTCGCATGTACTCATGCATCCATTAGCGTCTGTTATCCCTACAATATGATCACCTGCCATCAAGCCAGTAAATTCGTTAGATGAAGATGATACACCTCCATCTATATTATATGTATAAGGAGCTATGCCGCCTCTTCCAGTGACTGTAACGGTACCATCTTGTACATCACAATCAGTTAGATCTGTAGAGCTTGTAGAGCAACTTACTGCAGATGGTTCTGTAACCATAATCTGGCATAATGCGACGCAATTATTGGCGTCCCTTGTCGCTACATTATAAGTGCCAGAAGTGAGCCCTGAGAATGAAGATCCTGACTGCCATGCACCACCATTGACACTATAATCATATGGTGGCGTACCTCCAGTGCTTACTACAGATATTCCTCCCGTATTACCTCCGTTACATAATACTGCTGTACTGGATGCATTACACGATACTGCTGAAGGTTCTGCAACTGTATAGCTTGCAGAAGCCGTACATCCTAATACGTCAGTGACAGTAACTACATACGTCCCTGCTGTAAGGTTAGTAATATCTTGATTATCATTATCAGGATTCTCAGCACCGTCATTATCCCAGTCATAGGAATAAGGAGCTGTACCTCCTGATATATTAATATCTATACTTCCGTCCATCCCTCCATTACATGATGCAGAACTTGACAATCCATTAACTTCTACACCTGGCAATAGGCTGACTTCCGTCATGCATACTTCCATAAATCCATTCACATCTGTGACGCTAACGGTGTATGTACCTGGCAGTGCTGGATTGACCGAAGGGTTCTGGACATTAGAGCTAAAACCTCCTGGCCCACTCCAACTCCATGTTATGGCTTCTCCTCCAGTCTCCATTAATGTAACTGCAGTTCCTGGACATACTGGTCCATTATTAGCAGCTGTACATTCTAACATCTCAATATTTATTCCTGCTGGATCATGATCATCTTGGTCGCCACTGTTATTCATGGTCTCCTGATCAGTTACAGGGCCATCGTTACCAGGGTCATCATCGGTGTCACTATCAATATCTGGTGCAAATAAACCATCATCATATTCTTGATAACTGATCTCTGCAAAATTAGTTAGAGTATCCCCTTCAAAATTAGGATCTATTCTTATTGTGACATCTACTTGCTCACATGCTGTAAGCGCAATAGGTCCTGGGATGGTTATAAAAGCCTCCGTCGCAAGCCCTCCTTGCGTCCAGTCAGCATCATTAAGCGTCATTCCTACAGGTATATAATCTACCAGTCTTACATTGTAAGCTTCTACATTTCCTTGATTGCATACCTCTATTGTAAATGTCACGTCGTTGCCAGCTTCTACAGGTAACGTCTGTGATGTAGCCACAATTTTAGTTAGGGCTAAGTCCATCCTTTTAGGGTATATAAAGGCCTTATCTTCATCATCCTCACTCTGATCTCCATCGTCATTATCAGGCGTACTGTCTATCTCAGGATCTGTGGCTTTAGTTATCTGCGCAGTATTGCATATCGGCAAGACATCTTCGCTTATCCGTGTGGCTACACATAGAACTGGACAGCTTCCATTATTTATATTACCTACATTCCATAATCCACTTATGGGATTATAGGTTCCTTGAGAAGCTGTGTAGCTTAGATAAGTCAAGCTGGAAGGCAAGTATTCCGTGACCTCTACGCTATCAGCTCTAAAGTTAACAGTATCAGGTGCCATCATACGGTTACAGACTTTGATATTCCAATAGACTGTGTCGCCTACAACTACTGCTTCTGTCAGACCTGAGACTTTATCAGTAATGGCAGTTTTCGTTAATTCGAGATCTACTACGGGGCAGAGAATTCCAAGATCTATTGTCGTCAGGCTATCACCATTAGAGAGGTAGAAAGGATCTGTCTGAAAGTTAGAATTTAGATCATTATCCAGATCATCTGTTGTGGCATCTTTCATAGCGGTCTGGTAATTACTGCCTTGTAAGTCAAGTCCTACTATGTATTCTCCCTGTGGGATAGGCCCAAATAGATAAGCACCATTAACATCAGTAATCGTTGTCGCTACTGGCATAGTAGGATCCGTACTTCCGAATAACTGCACAGTCACCCCCTCTATCGGAGCATCATCCTGTATACCATTATTATTATCATCACACCACACGTAATTACCTACATATGTCAGTGCACATTTCACGACTGTTACTTCTGCAGTAAAGTCTCCGGGGCATCCATTCTCATCTGTATATGTTAGTACAAATTCATGAACGCCTTGAGGGTAGGTGCTTGCATTTACATTGGTATTGGCAGCATTAGGGTTAATGAGTCCTGCTGAGGGAGTCCATTGATAATTCGTATTTCCGATAGGTCCAGCAAGATTAAATTCATCAAACGGACATGCTTGTAGCGTTACCTCGCCATGCTCTTCAGGATGTATCGTAATCTGAATAGTATCGAGAGATGCACAGTCATTATTACTGATTGCTCTGAGGTAATAATTCCAGACAATCGTGGAGCCTGTTGTATTTTTAAATTGAAAGTTAGTTGGTGTAGACGTTGTAGAGGAGAACCCTACTGTAGATGCACCATTTATACCTACCCACTCATAAGTTACATTATCTAAAGCGACAGGTCCGATATTCGCAATAGGATCATCACTACATACTATCCACTCATCAGTCGTTATTTTTTGATCTAACTCTGCATATGCTCTATAACTGCTTCTGACATCACAGGCACATGTAGACTCAGGATTGATAACCGCGATTACGTTACAGGTCATTCCACTTGGTACTAATACTTTATCGCATACGGTAATTGTACCTCCAGTCGGTATAGCATCTGTAATCGTGACTGAAGCTAAGAATACATCTACACCATCATTAAAATCTCCATTATCATTACTGTCATCATAGAATTCTATTGTGGTCATCGTACCTGCAGAAATAGGAGCTTCAGAGTTTGTTAAATCAAAACAATAACTCATCTCTTCCATATCTGGCGGTGCAGCACATGAGGAAATCTCAAGATTACTTACACTAAGGTCTGGCTTAATAATACCAATAGATGCAGATACCTCATCAGATGTGGTCTTAACATCACAGAACTCATCGGTGGCTTCGCAGTAGACGCCTTGAGAATTAAAAGTCCTTATAATCATCTCGTAATCTCTACATACCTGAGCTACATCTTCTGCCATCACTTCAAAAGTAAAATCTACAGCATTACCTGCTGTCACACCATCGAGTAGGTCAAAGAAAACGGTCTGAGTTCCATTTGTATTTACGACTCTTGGGTTAGTTGCAGACGGAGGTTCTCCGTTACTATTAACCGTGTAACTATTAGGTGTATAACTTATACCTTCTGGCAATACAACCATGACGCTATCTGTAGGACCAATCGGCAAACTCCCTATAGCTAAAGAAAAATTAACGCCTACTTCTATAGAGTTACCTTCACAAGCGTTAAGTACCTCATCTTCTGGAACTGATAGATTAGAGACATACGAGTCTGATACGCCATTAATTTTAATAACTGGTCCAGGGTTAAATCTGTAATTAACAAATTCATCACAAGGATCATATGCCCATGACAAGAATCTAACACGTGATCCGCTGTATGATCCGCAGCCTACAAAAACATTAAAACGAACCAGCAAGAAATTATTTCCTATATCTGTCGTACCTGGTAGACCATTTGCGGCAAGCAAAGGATTCTCTGGATCGAGGACAAGATTATATTGATTACCTGTCGTATTCGTTGGTTGATTAGCGGTAGTGACCCATGTAGGCGTCCCTCCTGCCGGCACAGGATAAGCTATGTCGAAACTTCCAGGCACAAAATCCATTCCTGGCGGTACTGTAAATTGTAAATTAATATCATGAATGGAACCTACATTAGAACTGGAAAGCTGTATGACATGCTCCACTTCGGTACACAAATCCATAAAGTATGGTGTCGCCGGATCTGGAGATAATACCACCATACCCAACTCCGATCTTGGTATCTCTAAGTATACCGATACGGGGTCAGTACAATTAGCTTCTTGTGGTGTAGTGGGCAATCCATTACAATCCCAACCTGTATTTATCTGGATAGAATCTCTATCACAATTATTACTTGTTACGCAGAATTCTAATTCTCTTGTCTCTCCTACGTCCATAACTCCAAGACTAACCACTCCTAAATTGACTGGTAAGTCAGCACCTGTATTGGCATCTTTTATTCCTTGGAATACGATGGCTCCACTATTGTTCTCCAATGTAAAGAAAACATTGTTAGCTGGCCCACTACCTGTATTACTCACATCGACACGAAAGCACGCTTCCTCTTCAAACAAAACTTGATTAACACTTAACGGCTGTAGAGTGATCTTAGGCAGCTCTGTCAATTCTATGTAATCGCCACCATATATAGAGTTCCTGTGATACATGAAATGTGGTTCCAGAGCTTGATTAAATGGATCTATAATTCCTTCATTGACCCCGATAGATGTATCTAACGCTGTCCATGTAGGCGAACAAAACATACTCTCAAGCATATCGTAATCGGTATATACTTCTACATCTTTGTAAGTTCCGCCGTCTTCATACTCAGAATTACAAGTAGGTGACAAAGCTGGTGTAGCATACATGTCCATCCCCTCATCGAATCGCTCATATCCTACCTCTTGATATACACACTCAAAATCTACGACTAGCACATTACCTGATATTGCAAAACAAGAACTTGTGGTCATATCAAGTGAATATCTCTGCCATGACAGCGTAGATCCTGTTTCCGTCAGATGACCATTATTATCATATATGAGCATTCTGAAAACACTACCCCATTCTAGATCAGAGTTATTTACATATGTCTGCTTAGTAATCTTAGCTAATTGTCTGACTTCGTAAGGAAAATAATCATAACCAGTAGAGCCTAACCTAAATAGATTTCTATGAGAATCGTATACACTGGCGATAGGCCCATATGGTCTGCCATCAAATGAATTATCCATGGCATCATTACACCCACCGATCTCACGGTGTACCCATTCATTGTATGCTCGATATGGGATATAGGTCATCGTCTGATTAAGCGTATTACATTGGTAATGAGTTCCTGTATCATAAGGCTCATCAGTCATATAATATTCTGATCCAAAATTAACGGACTGCTGAGTTGTTGTGTAATCTTTAAGTCTAAAATCAAAATCTACTGCTATAGAATCTCCTTGCTCGTATACGAAGTCTGTGGGCATACCTGCACAGCCTAATCCGATAAGAGACTGCACGCTAAGATTAGCGACGACCTTCTGTCCATCAGGAAATAGTTGCACGAGATCGCAATCATATTTATTACCTGTACTCCTATCCCATATCTGAACCATAGCAGATAGTGGTGTGATTCCTGCATCTCCTAATGCATTAATCCCACTTCCTATAATCGGGACATTAATGGTGGCGTAAGCATATTCGAAGTTAGGCTTGGTAATAAGATTAACCCACCCACCATAGCTTGCTCTTATGGTATCTCCTGTGATAAATCGAGTTGTATTTATTAAGCTGGTATCTAAAGTTCCTGGCTCTATGATCCCATCGTTGTCAGGATCATGCTCGCCAAAAGTCCGCCTTGATAAGTCAAGATATGTGAATACCATGCCTTCACACGGCTCACAAAAGCACCCATGAATAGTTCCAGTATGCGTTCTGGGTGCATCTATCTCTTCAAAACATTTAGTGCCTTCAGCACTGCATTCTGTGACATAGTATGACTGCTTAGTTATATTGGTTGTCTTGTTGCAGAATTGAACTTTGGCTTCTCCGCAATCTGGAGTGGTCTTTAAAGTAAATTTGGATTGATTAGGGTCAAAGCAGACATTTTGCGGTCCTTGGTAACGAACTTTTAGTGTATCAGGACCACAATCGTGATCTGTGTATTCTAACTGATATATTGGATATATGTCGCCATTGGGATCTACCCAAGTAATGCAATCTGTATTAATATCCCCTGGTGTACCTACCCAATCTATCGCCTCTGGAAGTATGTACCAATCTTCTATGTACGCATTAGGAGAATTTATATGATATCGATCACTATCGTAACTACTGTTCACTTGTGGTTGTCCATTAACTGGACATGAGTAGGTCAAAAAATAGTTTTCTATTGCGGTTACATTCCAGCAGGTGGCATTCACTGCTCCAGAGAAAAAATTATTTGTGCCTTCGGTGAAGGTTCTTGTATAATTCCTCATTCTAGGAGCGACCCCACTTGCTGCTGTTGCAAAATCTACGATCTCACATTCGTCAGTGTATTCGATATTTTTTACTTGAGGATATGGAAGATTAAACTGAGAATATACATCAGAACAAGTACCACATTCAGCTTCGTCATGATATATATCATACTCTATCATAAGGGTATCTCCTGGTGGAACGATAAGCGCAGCATCTCGATACTCTAATCTCCAGATTGCTGTGGCATCTCCATCGTGACAATTTGTTATATAACCATGAGTAGGAGGCAAGAGGTCACCTAGCTCTACCGCTGTCGTATATGCTGGTGCTGTGACGGGTGTCTGCATAGCACCGTTTTTAAAATAAAAATCGACGCTTGTCTCATCTAAAGCCCATGGTATATAATAGTAATTATGTACGTGTACAAGCAGATCAAATTCTTTCAATTTCATATTAGCATCTCCCCTGTTAATAACTGCAAATGCGTATGTCATTCTATTATCTGGATCCGCGTAGCAATCTGTATAATATGGCCTATCTCTGTAGGGTACATTAAAATTAAAAATATGATAATATTCAGTTGCTTGTAAGTTAGGACCTAATACTCCGAACCTTACTCCTGTGTATGTAGTTGCTGTTTGTTGGCATGACTCAACGCCATCGCAACCATAGAAAGCTATTCTTTCAAGATCTGGTATAATCTTATCGGGGTCAGGGCAATCCATCACTTCCCATACTTCGCATACAATTAAGCGTTCATTAAACTGAAATAGATCAGGATCTTGGATGGCATTACCAGCGAATGGTTCTGCAAGGGCGAACTCGTCAGCATCAAAAACAAAATAAAGACTATCACCAGTTACAGAACTAGAAGTCATAGGTACTGCTACTCCATTTATAACTATAGAATTTAAAGTCAGATTAGGATGATCATTTCTGACACAATAAGTTAGCTCTCTCAGGTTACCTTCACCACCATTTACAAGATGTACCTTAAGCGTATCAGTCAATCCAAATGCTCCGTCAAATAAGTTAGAAGAAGATTCATTACCAACAATAGTGGGGAAGGAAAGTGTGGGGTTAACTACTTCAAACTTTGGTGCACCGATATTATTTTGTTCTGTATCAGCGCCAGTATAACATAAGTCTACAAGATAATTAACTGAAGCGCTGGACTGTGCTAGCGCAAGTCCATCACAACTTATATCTAAATCATAACTTATGGTCTTATCCTCTCCTGCAGCAAAATCTCCGATATCAAATATCGGTGGAGATAGACTGGATTCTGAAGCTCCTGTAATACTTCCGCTTACATAGAACATGCCTACAGGCAGATCTAACTTAAATGTACCATCAGTAACAGCTTCTCCGCTAATGTTTTCTAACCTTACGGAATGAGTCTGAGCATCTCCGCAGACCGACAACCTATTAAAGTTTCCTGCTGGAATTACAAACTGTACATTAAAATCGTTCTGCGATGAAGCAATCATCGCAAAAAAGCAAAAAATTAGAGTAGTGAGAAACTTGTAATTATTTAAGTTCTTAGAATTAAAAAGATAAGATAGATTCAATTGTAACTTCAACATTGTAAACCGATTTATTATAATCATCTAATAATATCTACATCATTATATTATATGACATAGGCATCTGGGGAGCCTCTCTGGGAGAAGCAATAAATCGGTAGGCGGGAACCTAAAAAAGTATGTTTACTATTTTGGGGTAGAAAGTTTGACAAATATACATATTATGAATTTAACTAATATGTATATGACAATGTTTTTGCGGTTTATTTTAGATTTATTTTATAATAAAAAAATGTTTATATGTACTTAGATTGTGTAAACCATTAGATTCATTAAAATCGATTTTCACACTAATAAGCATCAACATAGAGTCAGAAAATTTCTTGTCAATCAAAAAATTTAGCCACGTCAACATTGAAGATTATTCTTAATATCATAGTCATTAGAATGTAAACAAGGACTTCAGCTAAAAGCTCTTAAAATATTGAGACCGGTTAGGTGAGTCTGCACTTTTTATTAAAAAAAAACCCCGACAAAACTACTTTGTCGGGGTTGAAATATTTAGTGCTAACGAATTACTTGTTATTCGTGCTGGATGTATTAATTACTATTAATCAACCAACATCATTTTGTACTCTGTCGTATGTGTATCTGTGATTAATTTCACATATACTATTCCTGACGCTTGGATATCTTTTCTTTCGATTTCTATCGAGTTATATCCTGCTTCGTACGTATCTGACTTTCTGTGTAGAACTCTTCCATTTACATCGTAGAATTCCCATTGCCCTTTACCAGCTTGTGGTATAAAGAATTCTATCATCGCTTTGTCTATCCATGGATTTGGACTTACACTTACTATCTGTGTGCTTTCATCTTGCTCGTATGACATTCTCACATCTAATATCTGATCTCCAGATATATATGCTTCCAATGGTGTCACTCTCGATGTCATTCTGAATGGTTCTGCATTCAATGCTTCATCGTCTGACTTCACTTTGTAGATAATCTCGAATAATACATCTTCTCCATCTTTTGTCAATTGTGGAACACCATCATAACTGATCGCTATCCAGCCTTGTGACTGCTTAGTAAGATTGTAGTTGCTCACATCTAACTTGATGTTCTGACCTACTACATCTAATACTTCTATCTGATCTGCATCAAATTCTATCGTTCCTTGTAATCCTATTACATCACTGTAATTGTTAGAACTAATCTGTGCTCTTCTGATATAACTATTAGGTCTCGTTGTTGCTTTGACATCTAAAACTAAGCCTGACCTTTGTGCTCGCTTCTCTACTTTTGTAGATTCTGAATTAGCAATGACACTACCGTTGACATCTCCTACTTTCACTCCTACGAAGTCTATCTTCATATCTGAACTTAAGT
>ENA-ORXT01003456-ORXT01003456.1-marine-metagenome-genome-assembly--contig:-NODE-3456-length-17413-cov-9.365944_pt1 | contig 17413 bp, 12 predicted proteins | sample MGYA00237868_ERZ511482 | MGnify/ENA metagenome assembly ERZ511482 | reverse complement strand
TTCGAACCGTCCGCGAACGCTGCGCGATCGTGCGCGGCACCCGCGACCAGCAGGTGATCGCGATGGCTCCGGTTCACCTCCACCGGCAGCACCACGACCCCGTGCCGCCGCGCGTCCTGCACCAGGGCACTCGGGCCGTAGAACCCCATCGGCTGTGCGTTCAGGAGCGCGCACAGGAAGGCGGCCGGCTCGTGACGCTTCAGCCAGCACGACACGTAGACCAGGTGGGCGAAGCTTGCCGCATGGCTCTCCGGAAACCCGTACTCGCCGAACCCCTCGATCTGCCGGAACAGCCGGTCCGCGAACTCGGCGGTGTAGCCGTTGGCCAGCATGCCGGCCATCACCGGTTCGCGAAAGCGCGCCATCTCGCCGGACTTGCGCCAGGCGGCCATGCCGCGCCTGAGCCGGTCGGCCGCACCGCCGTCGAACCCTGCCGCCACCATGACCAGCTCCATGACCTGTTCCTGGAACACCGGGATGCCGAGCGTGCGCGCAAGGATCGGGCGCAGCTTCTCGTCCGGGTAGTCGATGCGCTCCATGCCGTTCCTGCGCGCCAGGTAGGGATGGACCATGCCGCCCTGGATCGGCCCGGGCCTGACCAGCGAGATCTCGATCACCAGGTCGTACCAGTTCAGCGGGCGCATCTTCGGCAGCATCGCCATCTGGGCGCGGGACTCGATCTGGAACACGCCGACCGTGTCGGCCCGGCCGATCATCTCGTAGGTCGGTGCATCGTCCGGCGGGACGGTGGCCATGCTCCAGCGCACCCCGCGCACCCGCGCGATCAGGTCGAACGAGCGCGCGATCGCCGACAGCATGCCCAGCGCCAGCACGTCCACCTTCATCAGCCCCAGCGCGTTCAGGTCGGACTTGTCCCACTGCACGATGGTCCTGTCCGGCATCGCCGCGTTCTCCACCGGCACCAGGGTCGACAGGTCGGCATCCGAGATCACGAATCCGCCGGTGTGCTGCGACAGGTGCCGCGGTGCACCGAGGATCTGCGGCACCAGCCACAGGAAGCGCTTCACCCGCTGTTCGCCGATGTCGATGCCGAGCTGCCCGAGGCGCTCCGGGATCAGCTCCGCACCGTCCCACCAGGCCAGGGACGCCGCCAGCGCATCGATCAGGCTCGGGTCGAGCCCCAGCGCGCCGCCGACGTCGCGGATCGCCGAGCGGCGCCGGTAGGTGATGACGGTCGCCGCCAACGCTGCCCGGTGACGGCCGTACTTGGCGTACAGGTACTGGACGATCTCCTCGCGACGCTGGTGCTCGAAGTCGACGTCGATGTCCGGCGGCTCGTTGCGCTCGCGCGAGATGAACCGCTCGAACAGCAACCGGGTGCTGCCCGGATCCACGGACGTGATGCCGAGCGCGTAGCAGATCGCGCTGTTCGCCGCCGACCCGCGGCCCTGGCACAGGATGCCGCGCTCGCGCGCCTCGGCCACCAGGTCGTGCACTGTCAGGAAGTAGGCCTCGTAGCCGAGCTCGGCCACCAGCGCGAGCTCGCGCCCGATCTGCGCCCGCACGTCGGCGGGCACGCCGGCCGGCCACCGGCTGCCGGCACCGGTGGCGACCAGTGACGCGAGGTGCTGCGTGGCCGAGCGCCCGGCCGGCACCACCTCGCGCGGGTAGCGGTAGCGCAACGAGCCGAGTCCGAACGTGCACGATGCGGCGATGGCGACCGCCTGGCGACGGGCGTGCTCCGGGTAGATCCCGCGCAGCGTGTCCAGGTCGCGCAGGTGCCGCTCCCCGTTCGGCGCCAGGCGGCGACCGGCCTGCTCGACCGTGCAGCCGTGACGGATGCAGGTGACGACGTCCTGCAGCGCCCGCCGGGCGCGCACGTGCATGTGCACGTCCCCGGCCGCGGCGAGCGGCAGGCCGTGGCGTGCACCCATCCTCTCCAGCCAGGCGAGATGGTGCTCGTCGTAGGTACCGAGGTGCAGCTCGAGCGCGATCGCCGCGCGTGACGACAGCGCCCGCACCCAGCCGAACCGGTGCTCGACGGCCTCGCGGTGCGCGGGCGAACCGGGCGGCACCAGCAGCATCGGCACGCCCTGCAGGGAGGCTGACTCGAGCAGCGCATCGGTCACCACGTACCGCCCCTTTGGCGCCGCGCGCCGCGCCTGCGTTATCAGCGCGCAGATCCGCTCGTAGCCGCGACCGTCCGCCGCCAGCAATACCAGTCGGCACCCGTCCCCGAGTGTCAGCTCGGTACCCACGATCAGCTGCAGCGTGCACCCGGTCTCCGCACGAAGCTCCTCGAGCCGCACGTGCGCGCGGACGATGCCTGCGAACGAACATTCGTCCGTGATGGCGAGCGCCCGGTACCCCAGCGCCACCGCCCGCTCGACCAGCTCGGCCGGGCTCGAGGCGCCGCGCAGGAACGAGTAGTTCGACACCGCGTGCAGCTCGGCGTAGCCCGGGTCGACCGGCGTCCTCTCTCGCGAATAGCACATGCTGTCTGAAATTACAGTGATGGGTGGCGCCCGGTCACGTTCGTTTTTCACAGGCCCTTGACGCTTGCGGTTTCATCGTAACTGTAAATACAATCAGCCCGGCCCGAATCGCCGACACCTTCGAGACGCCCGTGACCCAACGCCGTGGCCCACCGCCGACACCCGACCGCATGGACCCGCATTCGCTGACGGACGACGACCGGTCTTGCAGTCGGCCTTGCAGTCGGTCCCGGGACCGGTTCCGCCATCAACCCCGGCACGCCGTGCACGGGTGCGCACCGTGACGGTGGCGGCACTCGATGCGCTGCTGCGCACCCGCACCGACATCCACCGCGGCCGGGCGCCGGGCGATGCGCTGTCGACCCGCTCCAGCGGGTACGCACCGCTCGATGCCGCGCTGCCGGGCCGGGGCTGGCCGACGGGGGCGGTCACCGAGCTGCTGGTCGAGCGGGCCGGGATCGGCGAGCTGTCCCTGCTGCTGCCGCTGTTGCGCGAGCTCACCGGCGAGGAAGAGTTGGACGTGGCGCTGATCGCCCCGCCGCACACGCCGTTCGCCCCGGCGCTGGCGAATGCCGGCATCGTGCTGGAGCGCCTGCTGATCGTCGATCCGCCGACACCGGACGATGCGCTGTGGGCCGCCGAGCGTCTGCTGCGCAGCGGCCGCTACGCCGCGGTGCTGCTGTGGGCCTCGCGCACCACCCCGACCCGCCAGCGGCGGCTGCAGCTGGCGGCCGGCGACGGCGGCGGCATCGGGATCGTGTACCGGGCGATCGGTGCTGCGCACGATCACTCGCCGGTGGCGCTGCGGCTGGCGCTGCGCATCGACGCCGGGGCGCTGCGGGTGGAGCCGGTGAAGGTGCGGGGCGGGGCGGGGCGCGCAGTCGAGCTGGACCGGCGGCTGTTCGACGCCCCCCAGGGTGCGCCGTGGCCGGTCACCGGCGGTGCGGCGCGGGTTCGCGCTCCGGTTCCTGTGGTGACGGCCCTGCACCCGGCCTGAACGGTGTCGCCCGCCCGGCGATCCGTTCCCGCTCTCTGGAGCGCGCTCCGGTACCCGGACCTGCCGCTGGAACGTCTCGCGCTGGCCGATGACGAGACGCGGCCGCACGCGGTGATCGCCGTGCAGGGCGCGCAGCGCCGGATCGTGCGCTCGGACAGTCGGGCGATCGCGCTCGGTGCGGTCCCGGGGCTGACGCTGTCGGGCGCGCGTGCCCTGGCCCCGACCCTGGTGGCCGTCGACCACGATGCCGATGCCGTGGCGGCCCGGCTCGATCAGCTCGCCCTCGCCGCGTACCGCTACTCCTCCCGCGTCTCGCTCGCACCCCCGGATGCGGTACTGATCGAGATCGGTGCGAGCCTGCGCCTGTTCGGCGGCCTGGGCGCGCTGCTGGCACGGGTTCGTGACGAGGCGAACGCCGATCGCTCGCGGATCCTGATCGGCACGGCACCGACGCCGGGCGCGGCACTGCTGCTCGCCCGCGTCGGCGACGAACGACCGGTCAGGACCGGGGCCGCCCTGCGGGCCGCGCTCGAACCGCTGGCACCGGATGCGCTGCAGCTCGACGCCCGCACCCTGCAGGGGCTGGCCCGGTCCGGCATCCGGACCCTCGGCCAGCTGTTCGACATCGCACCCGCCGCGGTGTCGCGACGGTTCGGGCACGCCCTGGTCGACACGCTGTACCGCCTGGACGGCCGGCTGCCCGACCCGCAGCCGCCGGTCGCGATACCGCCGATGTTCGAGCAGGGGGTCGAGCTACCGCTGGAGGCCTCGTCGACCGGGGCGCTGACGTTCGTGCTGCGCCGCCTGGTCAGTTCGCTGTCGGGTTTCCTGCGGGCGCGTGACCTGGGTGCCGGCGAGCTGGTGCTGGTGCTTCGGCACCGTCGCTGCGCGCCGACCCGCGTGGTGCTGCGGTTCTCCGAACCGACCGGGGACCGGGCCCACCTGGGCCGCACGGTCGAGGAGCGGCTCGCCCGCACGGTGCTTCCCGAACCGGTGACTCACCTGTCACTCCGAAGCGGTGTGCTCGCGGGCGTGGAGCGGGACGCAGCGACGCTGCTCGATGCCGGCGGGCCGCGCCGGGCGAGCCGGGCCGAGGTCATCGACGCGATCGTGGCCCGGTTCGGCGAGGAGCGGGTCTACACCGTGCGGGTGGTGGACGGGCACCGGCCGGAGACGAGCTGGGGCAGGGGGGGCGGATCCGTCGATGCGGTCTGCGGGGCGTGGCCGGCACGTCCGCTGTGGCTGCTGGCGCGACCCGAACGCGCCACCGTCGCCCTGGAGATCGCGAGCGCGCCCGAACGCATCGAGACCGGCTGGTGGCAGGTGGGGTCGGACACGCGGCGGGACTATTTCGTCGCACGCGATGTGAACGGTACCCACTACTGGGTGTTCCGGGATCGGGGGGACGCGACGGGTGCGGTGTGGATCCACGGGCTGTTCGCCTGACAGGGAGAGGAGAAGTCGATCTCGATGGGCTCCAGGGTCCCGAGCTTCGACGCCGAGCGCAGACGGAGCTGAACAAGGGTGAGGCGAGGAACGTCCTCGCGCGCGCAACCTTCAGGTAGCCCCGACTTCGGGCGCCGTGTCAATGCGTCCACCAAGTGTCGTCGGAGGGCCCGGTGAATTGACCGCTCGTCGGACGGCGTGTCACCTTGTCCTTCATGACGCATTCCATCGATCCGCCGGCAGGTTCGGTTCCCCCCGACCGCTCCTCCCGCCGCACGACACTCCGTCTCCCGATCCGTTCGGCGGTGGTGGCCCTGTTCGCCCTGCTGGGCAGCGGCACGCTCCTCGCGGCTCCCGAAGTCGTGTCGCCCGCCCCCGGCGAGCGGTTGAGCGGCACGAGCGAGACGTTCGTCTGGAGCGCGGACGGTCGCGACGTGACCGCCTGGTTCCTCAACCTCGGCAGCTCGCCGGGCTCCCGGGACATCGCCAGCTCCGGGCGGCTGACGGGGCGGACGTCGCTGACGATCGACGGGCTGCCGCGCGATGGCTCCGACGTTCACGCCCGCCTGTTCGCCTACGCCGACGGGGGCTGGTCGGTCAGCAACACCCGCTACGTCGCCGCCTCCGCCACGCCGGGGAACGACGATCCGCCTCCCGCCTACAGGCCGCTCGTGCTCGGCAGGGACGCCACGCCGCCGTCCACTGCCTGGACCCGTCCGCAGCTCGGGGTCACCGACGAGGATCCGGTCCACGCCACCCCCGTGCGTCGGGTCACCGATGCGGACGGCACGCGCTTCGATCGCAACACCTACAGCCGGCGTCAGGCAGAGAACGCGAACGGCAGCCGTTTCCTGACTTACCACGGCACGTCGCTCTACCGGGTGTACGAGCGGCGTTCGCTCGCGCTCGTGCGGGAGCTCGGCATCCATCCCGATTCCGAGCCGCAGTGGCACCCGAGCGATCCGGACGTGATCCGTCACGTTCGCGGGTCGGACGCGAGCAGCGGCGACCTGCGCCTCTACGAGACCCGAGTCGGCAACGGCAAGACGCGCGTGATCGCCGATCTGACGGACCGCCTGCGGGCGGTCTACCCGACCGCGACGCACATGAAAGACAAGGCCGAAGGCTCGCCGAGCGCCGATGGCGACCACTACGCCTGGATCGTGTTCGATCGCGCGAACGCGCCGCTCGGGATCGTCAGCTACGACCTCGGGAACGATCGGGTGCTGGGCACCCGGAGGCCGCGCCGCGACGCCGGCGCGCTCGACTGGGTGTCGGCCTCGCCGAGCGGCCGCCATGTCATGGGCGGCTACGCCACCGCGACCGTCGTGTACGACCGCGATCTCGGCAACGCACGTCGCGTCAACAACAAGGCCGATCACTCGGACATCGCCATCGATGCCGACGGTCGCGACGCCTACGTCTACATCGACTTCTCGAACAACCGCGACGCGGGCTGGCTGGTCTCGGTGGACCTGGCCACCTTGCAGCGCACCCGGTTGATCGACCTCTACGACGGAGCCAACACGAGCCTGCACGTGTCCGGCAAGGCCTTCGACAAGCCCGGCTGGGTGCTCGTCTCGACCTACGGCTGCAAGGTCGACGGCGCGTGGACCTGCGAGAAGGTGATGGCGGTGGAGATGAAGGACGATCCGACGATCGTCAACCTTGCGCACACCTACAATTGCGACGAGAGCGCCTACTGGAACGACCGCAAGCTGGATGTCTACTGGACGGAGCCGCACGCCGTCGTCAACCGCTCGTTCACCCGCGCCTACTACAATTCGGACGCCGGTCGCTGCTCCACCACCGGGATCGAGGTCTACGAGCTGTCGCTGCCCGCCCTTCCCTGACCGTCGGGGCGGCCCCGTCAGGGCATCTTGATTGCCAGTGCGCCTCGGCGCCGGCCGCCTCGAGCAGCTCGCGCACGCGCGCTCCCTCGGTGCGACGGCAGGCCCGCGATGGTTCACTCCCGGTATCGCCAGAAGCGTGGCGTTCGGCAGGCAATCCGCCATGCGCTCGTACTCCATCGACCAGGCCCGATGCGTGCGGATGCCGAGCAGCACCAGAGCGGGTGCCTCGATCGTTGCCACGTAGTCGCAGGTGATCGGTGTCGACTCGGTCGCAGCGAACAGGAGCGGGACGGTGCGGGCGTTGTCCAGGTGCAGCGCCTGCACCGCCGGGTCCAGCGTCTCGAAGCCACCCGACGGCATCTCGAACACCAGCTCGACCATCTTGCGCAGCGCATGACGCTCGTCGCCGGCTTGCAGCTGTTCGCCGACCCCACCCCAACGAGGCTCCCAATCGGCCAGGACGGACGCGTACCGTCCTGCTCGCGACTCCCCGCCCATCAGGTCGGTTCCGACTACCGGCTCGTAGTGGACGATGCCGCGCACCCGTTCCGGGTAGGCGCTGGCCACATGGGTAACCGCGCTGGCACTGTTGGACCAGCCGACCAGCCGACCAGCCAGGCGCCGGTGTGGACCCGGTGCGACGCGACACGATGCGCCGCGAACTGGGCGTGGAGGCCGAACGGCTCCGAAGCAGGCTGTCCGAACTGACCGCCACCGGGACGCGGACGCTGCCGCTGGACACGCTGGCCGTCACGGCGTCCCGGCTGCTCGACAGCCTTGCCGACCTGGAGGGGGTGGTGGGGCGGCAACTCGCCCTGGGGGTGCGGATCGAGGCATCGCGGGTCGAGCTGTTCGCGTTGAACGCCGGGGCCGGTCGTCTGCTCGGCCCCTGGCAGGAGGTCCTGCGCGAGCAGACGACCCGGCGGCTGGAACGGCTGCCGGAGCGGCTGATGGATGCGGGGTGGCAGGACCGGATCGAGCAGGCGAACGCGCTCGCCATATTGATCGATCATCGGGATTCGACCGAGCATGCGCAACGGCTGTTCGCCGCGGCGGTGGACCTGCTGCTCGAAGCCTCGGGCACCGTGCAACCCTCGCGTCTGCCGATTCTCGGTTTCCAGTCGGACCTGATGCTTCGACGGCTGGCGCGAAGCGCCTCCGGGCTCGATGCCGAACTGCAACCCTTGCTCCTGAGCCGCATGGAGGCGCTGCGCAGGTTCATCGATGGCCCCGACTCCGTCATCGACGCTCGCCGGCAGGAGCTTTCCCTGAACGACGAGGCGGTGCGACGTCTCGCGGCAACGGAGGCGTTGTCGGCGTGGTTGATCACCGAGGTCGATCGGCTCGGCGGACTCGCGCAGGCGCAGGTGGGTGATGCGATAGCCGATGCGCTGCGGGTGCAGTGCATCGGTGCGCAGGCCCTGCTGGTGCTCGTCGCCTTCGGCCTCTGCGGTTCGGTGCTGATCGTCTGGTTGTACGTCGGCCGGAACGTCGGTCGCCGGCTGACGGTACTCGGCGATCGCATGATCGCCATCACGCGCGGGGACCTGCGCCCGAGCGTCGACGTGACGGGGTCCGACGAGAGCGCGGTCATGGCCCGGGCGGTGGACCTGTTCCGTCGCAACGCCCTGGAGCGTGACCGGTTGCTCGAACAGCAGGCACGGGCCACCGAGCTTCTGGAGCGCAAGGTCGAGCTGCGCACCGCCGAGCTGAAGGTGGCCAACGCCTTCACGTCGCGATTCCTGGCGGCGGCCAGTCACGATCTGCGGCAGCCGCTGCACGCGTTGAACCTGTTCGTCGCGCAGCTGCGCGACGGTGGCGAGCCGGTGCAGCGTGACCGGCTGATCACGCGGATCGACCTCGCCCTGCTGTCGATGAACGAGCTGTTCGCGGAGCTGCTCGGCATGGCGAAGCTCGACGCCGGCGTGCTCGAGCCGACCATCACCACGTTTCCGGCCGAACGCCTGCTCGAACGCCTGCTCGAACGCCTGCTCGAACGCCTGCGAGCGGTGGGCGAGGAGGCCGCGCGTGCCAAGGGTCTTCGTCTGCGCATCGTGAGCAGCGGGGCCTGGATCAGCGGTGACTTCGTGCTGCTCGAACGCATCCTGCTGAACCTGGTCTCGAATGCCCTGCGGCATGCCGATCGCGGCGGCATCGTGATCGGCTGCCGGCGTCGGGGGACGCGATTGCGGTTCGATGTGGTCGACAGCGGACCCGGAATCCCGCCGGAGCGGCAGGGGCGCATCTTCGAGGAACGCTACCAGCTCGCGCCGCGGGGTGCAGGGCGGCCGGTCGGGTCCGGACTCGGACTGGCCATCGTCGAGCGGCTGGCCCGGCTGCTACGGTGTCCGGTCGAGCTCGAGTCACGGATGGGCAGCGGCTCGCGCTTCTCGGTATCGGTCGAACGGGCACCGGCGGGCCTGATCGGGATAGACCACCTGCGCCCGTCGATCGCCCCGGACGATCCGCTCCGGGGCACGTCGGTCGTGGTGCTGGACGATGACGAGCTGGTGCTCGAGGGCATGGCAGGATTGCTGCGCCGGTGGGGTTGCGAGGTGCTGACGGGTACCGATGTCGAACAGCTCGTCTCGCAGCTCTCGGCCGGCGCCAGGATTCCCGACCTGATCGTCTGCGACGATCAGCTTGGCGACGGGCAAACCGGTATCGAGGCGATCGCGCTGCTGCGTCGGACGGTCGGCGTTCCGGTGCCGGCGTTCCTGATCAGCGGTGACACGACACCGGAGCGGTTGCGCCAGGTGACGGCGAGCGGCCATCGACTGCTCTGCAAGCCGATCGTGCCGATGACCCTTCGCACGATGATCACCGGGTCGCTGGGCGGCGGCGAGCGTTGCAGGATCGCTGTCCGGCGCGACGTGCCGAGGATCATCGGCGGCGTCGGGCCTGCGCCGCCAGCGCTCCGGCGGCAATGACCGCCTCGGTCCGGTTGCCGGCACCCAGCGCTCTCAGGATGGCGGTGACATGGTTCTTGACCGTGGCCTCGGCGATGTCCAGTTCGCGACAGATGGCCTTGTTGCTCATGCCGCGCATCATCAGCGACAGCACGTCGCGCTGACGTTCGGTGAGATCGGGTCCCGCGATCGATCTCGTCGGCACGTCCGGGACCGCCCCTGCGAAGGCCTGCTGCAGGGCTTCGGGCGGTATGTACACCCCGCCGGCGAAGATCAGCTCGAAGGCGCCCAGCATGACGGATCGAGAGACGGATTTCGGAATGAATCCCGACACCCCGAGTTCGAGCGAGCTGACGATGTCGGCGCGCTCCTCGCTGGCGGACAGCACGACGATCGACACGGCCGGAAAGCGTGCTCGCCATTCCGGCAGCAGCTCGAAGCCGTCCCGGTCCGGCAGCGCGAGATCGAGCACGATCAGCGCAAGATCGGGGTGCTCGTCGATGCGCCTTGCAGCCTGGCCGGCGTCCTCGGCCTCCACGATCGTTGCACCGGCGTCCAGCTCCTCGAGCACGCCACGCAGGGCTTCGCGGATCAGCGCGTGATCGTCGACGATGAGAATCTTGATCGCTGAGGCTTCCCCGCTTTCGTGATCGAACCATACGTCAGGCGATGCTCCCGACAGGACCTTCGTCGCACGACCATCGGTGGATTCACGGCACGCGGCGGATCCGACATCCTCTTCAGGCAAGCGAGCGTCCGCGGGCGCCGTCACCTGGGAGTGCGGGGCATGCAGGAACTGACGATGGTCATCATGACCTGGCTGGCAGCGAGCGCCGGGCTGCCGGCGGCCGAGCAACTGCCGCGCGTGGAGCGGGTCTCGATGGCGACGATGTCGACGATTCGCCAGGATCGGCTGGATGTCCACGCCTCCTACCACGATCTCGATCGGACCATCTACCTGGGCGACGGCTGGAGCGCCACCTCACCCGCGGACGTTTCGGTGCTGGTGCACGAGCTGGTCCACCATCTCCAGAACGTCGCCGGGCTGACCTATCCGTGCGCCCAGGCGCGCGAGCGGGTGGCCTACGAGGCGCAGGACCGCTGGCTCGAGCTGCTGGGCAGGAACCTGGTCGACGAGTTCGAGCTGGACCCGATGACCCTGCTGGTGCGCACCCGTTGCATGCCCTGATGTGACGATGCGGCGGGCAAGCCGTCCGGATTGAAGGGCCGCCAGATCCCGCGGTGCCTTGAAGGCTAGCCCTGGCTCGTGCAGCGTCGTGCGTTGCGCTCGACGACGTCCTTCACCGCCCCGGCCCGGTGCGCGGGATGATTTTCCACGATCAGCAACACCACCCCGTCATCGTGCACGAGCAAACCCTGCACGGAGGCCCGGACGAGCCGACACCCACGAGCGCGAGGCCGGTCACGGATCGAGGCGGCGTGTTCGCCCGATATCTCCTGAAAGGTCGTCAAGTGACGATATAATAGACGCCATATGACGTGGAGCGTGTTCCGTGCAGATGTCCGCCTACGACGACCTGTCCTCACTGCCGAGCTCCGAGTCCGCTCGGGTCGGGCGGTTGCTCGCGCTCGAGGGAACGCCTGATCTCGACGACGTGGGGCTGGCCAGGCGCATCTCTCAGGGGTTGACGCCGAAGTCCGCGCTCGCGCTCGACAAGATGTTGCGCACCGTGCTCCGGATCGATGGAGAGCTGATTCCGGAGGCCACGCTGCGACGGGCGGTCAAGGGGGCAAGGCGGCTCTCGCGAGACCACAGCGAGCGGCTCTACGAGATCGGACGGGTGGTCGATGCCGCGAGCAGGCTGTTTCGCGGCGATCGGGACTCCATTCGCACGTTCCTGACGCGCGCGCACCCGATGCTCGAGGGCGAGTCCCCGATCGCCATGGCCCGATCGGGCTCGGCCGGGTGCACGGCAGTGCTCAACGTGATCCGGCGAGCCGAGGCCGGCGTCGTCGTCTGACGGCGCGCCCCTTGGCTGCGAATCCACGCAAGCTCGCCTCACCGCTGACGGGATGGCGGATCGGCGACCCCGAGGGCGCCTTCCCGGTGTTCAGCGCCGATGGGGCGGCCCTTGTGGCGGGGCGCTGGCACGAGCTCGGGCAACGCGTGATCTACGTGGCCGAGCACTACGGAACGGCGCTGCTGGAGAAGCTCGTCTACTGTGGCGTGCTGCCGCCGAACCAGCACGAGATCGAGGTGACGGTGCCGTCAGGCTGCAGCTACGAAGTGGTGAACCCCGAGCGCCTGCCGAACTGGTTCGAAAGCTCGGGCGAGTCTGCGAGAGCGTTCGGCAGCCGCTGGTACGAGGAGCGCCGCAGTGTCGTTCTGATCGTTCCGTCGGTGGTGACCCGTCGTGAGAGGAACGTCGTGCTGAACGCTTCCCATCCGGAATTCGGACGCATCACCGCGTCGTTGGAGGTCCCGGTGCACTGGGACGCGCGCCTGTTCGCGCCGTGACCAGACCGCGAGAGGAACGCTGACCGGGCAGGAACCTGGTCGACGAGTTCGAGCTGGACCCGATGACACTGCTGGTACGCACCCGCTGCATGCCCTGAAACGGAGGTGGCCGGGCATCGACACCGGCCACCGCCGGCCTCAGCCCTTGTCGGTCTTGCCGCCGCCCTTGCCGCCCTGGCTCCCGCCCTTGTCGGTCGTGGTGCCGGCGGAGTTGCCGTCCGCCCTGTCGATCGCCCCCTGGAAGATCGCGTTCCAGCGCCCGAACTGCTCCTGCATCTCGGTGACCGCCATGCCGGCCAGCGACTGCATCGACTTCTGCGACTGGCGGAACTCCTCGGCCAGGTGCTGCCCGCGCCGTTCCCAGAAATCCTGCGCCTCCATCGTCGCCAGGTGCGCCTTGAGCTGCATCTCGTCCATGACCGTCTTCGAGCGGTCCTGGAACTGCGACAGGTGCTCGTCGACCACCTTGCGCGAGGCCTCGAGCCGGTCCTGCGCCTCCATCAGCCCCAGGTGCGCCTTCAACTGCGCCTCGGACGCATCGCTCTGCGCCTCCGTCATCGCCTCCTGGAGCTTGGCGCGGATCGTCTCGAGCGTGGCACCGGTGCGCTCGCGCACCTCGCGGGTCTGTTCGGGCAGGTCCTTGACCAGCTCGTCGAAACGCTGCTGGACCTTCCTGATCTCCTCCATCGACTCGTCGATGGCCTTCTTGACGTGTTCGTCCATTGCGATGCTCGGTTGCCGGAACGTGGGTCGAACGTGGGGGGAGTGGCCCGCCGTTCAATGAACCGGACGACGGATCCCGGTCACCGGGGCCGCGCGGCTCGCCGACTGGCGCGCAACCTGCGAAAGGTCTTCGCATGGGCCACTCCCCGATCGAGATCCTCGCACAATGCCACTCCGGCGCCGCGTGCCGCACTCGCTGGCCGGATGACGCGGCGCTGGTGGCCGAGCTGCGCGCCTCGTGGGTGCAGCAGTACGCGGACTACCTGGGCAGGCCCGAAGCGCAACGGCTGGTCGCCTCCCTCGAGCGCAGCGGCGACGTGTTCCGGCATGACCCGTCGGCGACCTTCGTCGCCTGGGCCGGGGGGCGACGGGTCGGGGTGGCCGCCTCGCGTTGCCTGGGCGGGCTGTCGCTGATCACGCTGCTGGAGGTGGTGCCGACGCACCGCGGTCGCGGCATCGGCACGCGACTGCTGCGGGCCCTGCAGGGCGACGGTGCCGCGCTGATGGCGCACGTGTCGATCCACCGTCCCGCGGTGAGGGCACTGTACCTGGCGGCCGGGTTCGCCCCGCTGCGGCGAACGGTGGTGGAACACCGGGGTCACGAATTGCCGTTCGACGTGCTGGCCCGGGCGGGCGATGTCGGCGGCGACGTCTCGCGGCTGAACGCGTAGAGCAGCAGCGCCAGCGCCAGCATCAGGGCGTACGAGGCGAACAGCACCCGGTAGCTGTCCGGCGAGCCCGGATCGGCGTGGGCCGCGAAGCGTGCACCGCTGACGAACTGGAACGCACCGGCACCGGCGATCGAGCAGAAGTTCAGCAGCGTCACGCCGCGGCCGAGCAGGGCGGCGGGCACGAACTCGCGCCCGTGCGCCAGCACCACCGCGTAGCTGGTGCCGCACAGGCCGATCAGCATCAGCAGGGCGGTGGTGCCCGCCACGCCGCGCAGCGGGTCCAGCCACAGCAGCGCCAGCGCTGCCAGCACGCAGGCGTTGCCGACGAGCACCACCCCCTTGCGGGTACCGAACCAGCGGTCCAGCGGCCCGTAGGCGAGGCTGCCCGCCACCATCGCCAGCGCCATCCACAGCGTCACCCGTCCGATGAGCGAGCTGTCCGCGCCGTGCAGGTCGGCCAGCAGCGGTCCGGCCCACAGCCCGCGCAGGTTGGCCACCGGGGCGTAGCACATCAGCACCATCGGCAGGATCAGCCACAGGGCCGGGGTGCGCAGCAGCGACAGGTAGCCGCCCGTGGCACCCGGTGCGTGCTTCTCGATGGGCGGATCGCGCAGCAAGGCAAGGATCGCCACCGCCAGCGCAGCGGTGCTCGCGCCCAGGGCGATCATGACCGTGCGCCAGCCGAACGCCTCGACCGCCGAGGCCAGCGGTGCGGCACCGATCACGTTGCCGAGATTCCCGAACGCGACCAGCGAGGAGGTCAGCAGCGCGAAGCGTGCCGGCTCGAAGCGGCGCGCGAACAGGTACAGCGAGCCCATCAGCACCGGCGAGCAGGCGATGCCGATCAGCACCATGGCCACGGTGATGGCCGAGGCGGAGCCTGCGGTGGCGAACAGCAGCGCACCGCCGGTGCCGAACACCCCGAACAGCACGCCCGCGGTGCGCCGCGGGCCGTGGCGGTCCAGCGCGGGACCGACCACGAACTGCATCAGCGCGAAGGCGACGAACCAGGAGCCCGACGCCTGCGACAGCTCGGCGGCCGTCGCCCCCAGGTCGGTGGCCAGCTGCGGCGAGATCACCGCCAGGAAGGAGCGGTAGAACTGCGAGAACACGTAGGCGAGGGCGAGGGCCGCGAGTCCGGGCATGGTGGTGGCGGAGCATCCGGCAGGGGAGGCCCATGCCTCGGGCGGCGGACCATAACGCGTCGGGGCCGTTCGGGGGCCGTTCAGGGGTCGTTCAGGGGTCGTTCAGGGGTCGTTCAGGGGTCGTTCAGGGGTCGTTCAGGGGTCGTGCGGGGCCACCGGGCAGGCCGCCCACGTCGGTGCCCGGCAGGCCGGTCACGACCCCCGGCGACGGGAACACCACCGCGACGATCGACAGCAGGTACAGGGTGCGGTCGTCCCCCAGCGGATGAAAGTTGAAGACCCTGGCGTACGAAAATTGAAATATCTGCTGTGCACTTGCTGCGTCAAGATGAGAGTTCTGCATGGCTGCCGAGCTGGAGACGCTGCTGTCCCGCCACCTGGAGCCCGTGCTGCGCGGTGCGCTGGCAACGGCCCGGGTCGTCAACCTGGTCGGGCCACGACAGACCGGCAAGACGACACTCGTCCGCGACCTGTTCTCCGGCGGGCGCTTCATGACGCTCGACGACGATGGCTTGCGGGCCGCGATCGATACCGATCCCTACGGTCAACTGACCACGCTCGTCAGGTCGACCGCCAGTACACCGCTGATCATCGACGAGGCGCAGCGCTCGCCTTCCCTGGCGCTGGCCATCAAGCGCATCGTCGACGAGGACCGTCGCCCCGGGCAGTTCCTGCTGACCGGCTCGTCCAACGTGTTCACGACGCTTGCGGTAGCCGACTCGCTTGCCGGCAGGCTCAGGACCTGCCGATTGTGGCCACTCAGCGTGGCCGAAACGTTGTCCCGTCCGGTGTCACGTCTGCTCGATCGTGCCATCGATGGCGCGAGCGAGCCGGGCGACTGGCCGGTTCCGGATCGGCTTTCGCGATTCGACTACCTCGAACTGCTGGTGCGGGGCGGCTATCCGGAGGCCGGGAGACTTCCGGTCCGGGCCCGACAGGAGCTGTTGCGCGATTACGTCGACACCATCGTCGATCGTGATGTCGCGGACCTGCTGCGGATTCGCAGAACCGATGCGCTCAGGCGGCTGATCGAGCAACTCGCCGTGCGAACCTCGTCGTTGTCGAACATGAGCGGGCTAGGGGAGCAGATCGGTGTGAAACGGCAGACGGTCGATCAGTACGTCGATCTGCTGGAGCGACTGGCCCTGGTGGTGCGGCTGGACGCGTGGACACCGGGCGAAGCACTACGAGGGGCGAAGCGACCGAAACTTCACGTCGCGGATACCGGCATCGCGACCGCACTGCGGGATCTGGTGCCGGCATCGTTCGATGCCGACGTCGATCCCACCGCACTCGGCGGACTGCTCGAGAGCTTCGTGCTTGCCGAGCTCATGCGATCACTTCCCCTGCAGGAAGAACGTTTCCGACTCTGGCACTGGAGCGACCTTGCCCGCAGGCGGGAGATCGACATCATCGCCGAGAGTCGCGATCGACTGGTCGCGATCGAGATCAAGGCATCGCGCTCGGTCTCGTCCGGCGACCTCAGGCATCTGAGGTGGTTTGCCACCGAGGGCCCCGGCGCCCGGCGCCGGGTGACATCGATCCTGTTCTACCTGGGCGACGAGACGCTGGTGTTCGGCGAGCGACTGTACGCCTTGCCGGTATCCGCCCTGTGGGCGGACCGGTAGCCTGCCGTCGGCGTTTCGCTCGACCCGCCAGTGCCGCCGCACGGTGCGCCGCACGCTCGCCCGCGCAGATGCACGGAGTCGTGCACGGAGTCGTGCACGGGGTCGTGCAGGTGGTCGTGCAGCGGGCCGCACCGGACCGGCTCAGGACCCCAGCCAGCGCCACTTCCTGAACAGGACCAGCTCGCCCAGCGCGATCACCAGCATCAGCGCGCAGGCGATCCAGAACGCCCACGGGCTGCCGGTGCCGGGCATGCCGCCCACGTTGATGCCCAGCAGGCCGGTCACGAACCCCAGCGGCAGGAACACCGCCGAGACGATCGACAGCAGGTACAGGGTGCGGTTGGCGGCCTCGGCCAGCTGATTAGCGATGTCGTCCTTGACGACGATGGCGCGCTCGCGGGCGGCATCCAGTTCCTCGACGTAGCGCAGCAGCCGGTCGTCGGTCTCGCGCAGCGTGTAGCGCGAGCGCTCCGACAGCCAGTCCGGCGGCTCGACCAGCAGCCCGGTCAGCGCCTCGCGCTGCGGCGACAGGTAGCGCCTGATGGCGACGATCTGCTGGCGCAGCTCGGTGAGTTCGCGCCGGGTGGCACTGGCGCGCTCGATCACGAACCCCGACTCGATCTCGTCCAGCCGCTCGTCGAAGGCCACCACCGTGGCGCCCATGCGCTCGGTCAGCCGGTGCAGCAGCTGCTCGAACAGTTCCGGCGCATCGCGGGCGCCGCGCTCCTCGCCCAGCAGCCGCCCCAGCACGTCGCGCGGGGTCAGCAGGCGGCGCTGGCGCAGCGAGATCAGCCGCCGCCCGTCGGTCCACAGCCTGAGCGTCACCAGGTCGTCCGGATCGGCCTGCGGGTGGTGGTTGACGCCGCGCAGGATGGCCACCGTGCCGCCCGGAACCGGCAGCACGCGCGGGCGGGTCTCCTCGGCCAGCAGGGTCTCCACCACGCCGCGCGGCAGCCGCACCGTCTCCTCCAGCCAGCGGCGGGTGCGCGGCGATTCGCGCGTCAGGTGCACCCACAGCGGCTCTTCGCTGCCCGCCGACTCGACTCCGGCCCAGGCCAGCAGACCCGCTCCGCCGCGCCCGTCCAGCCGGCAGGCGAACAGCAGGC
>ENA-ORXT01003455-ORXT01003455.1-marine-metagenome-genome-assembly--contig:-NODE-3455-length-17415-cov-4.716288_pt1 | contig 17415 bp, 5 predicted proteins | sample MGYA00237868_ERZ511482 | MGnify/ENA metagenome assembly ERZ511482 | reverse complement strand
CACTTCAACAATCAACTGCAAAAACAAGTCAGCCGTTTCACGCGTGCGCAACTCAGACGGAAAGTTCTTTTCAATCCCATCTTCCTCAGTCCCTCCAAACGGTGGATTAGTCACAATCACATTCACTTGGTCGTTGTCATCCCAGCTCGACAGCGGTTTGTTTAGTGTATTGTCATGACGAATTTGTACCGGCACCTCAATGCCGTGCAGCAGCATATTAGTGGTGCACAGTAGGTGAGGCAGCTGCTTCTTTTCCACGCCATAAATCTGCGCTTGCATCGTTTTATTATCAGCACCCGTTTTTACCTGCGTTTTCAAATGATCCACACTGCACGCCAAAAAGCCGCCCGTACCACAAGCCGGGTCAAGCACCGACTCACCCAACTGCGGATTAATGCGATTCACCATAAACTGCGTCACCGCACGCGGCGTGTAAAACTCACCCGCGTTACCCGCACTTTGCAAATCTTTGAGTATCTGCTCATAAATATCCCCAAACAGGTGCCGCTCTTCTGACTTGGTAAAGTCGACCTCGTTAAGCTTATTAATCACCTGACGCAGCAGCGTGCCGTTCTTCATGTAGTTGAAAGCATCGCTAAACGCCGCTTTCACCACATAGCCGCGTGGGTTTTGTTTGATGGGTGCGGTAAGGTTTTTAAGATCGCTAAACAGCTCATCGTTTACAAAGTCCAGCAAGCTATCGCCCGTCATGCCTTCGCTATCTGTCGCCCAGTTACGCCATAGGTATTTTTCAGGAATCGGTGACTGATAAGCCCCATCCTGCTCAAACTCTAGCGCCTCTTCCTGAGCATCGAAGATTTTCAAAAACAACAGCCAAGACATTTGACCCAGACGCTGGGCGTCGCCATCGACTCCCGCGTCTTTGCGCATAATATCTTGTAGAGATTTGATGACAGAAGAAATCGACATATTCAATGACTCGAAGTAATTACGGGTAGTAGGGGAAGTGCGCCATCATACAGACATACACTCAGGCGCGTTGCTCGCTAGTATATAGCGCAGACTCAAGTTCGGTGAGTGCCGCTTCATATTTTTGCTTCGAGCCAAAGGCGTTTTTAACAATTTCCATCGGCCCACCCATCGCGTCAAACGGGGCAACCTTAAACACACCGATGGATTCGATTTCTGTCACACCGTTGTCAGCGTATTTATCGAGTAGAGTGTTCAACACTGTTTGCGCCGCTTCTGAGTATTTTGCAAAGTAATGACGCTTTTTAACATTATCCGCACGTTCACGGCGGGTCAGTGCGGGTTGGTCGTAGGCCACATGACAAATCAGGTCAAACGGGTCGAGCTCGCGGCTGACATCTTCTTCTAAGGCTTGCCAAATCACGCCTTCTTGCGCTAACTCATCGATGATGACCTGTTTACGCTCGCTGTCGTTCCAGTGTTTGATAAAGTCATCTAAGGACTCAAACTGCCTTTTAACGGTGTTGCGGGTGTAATCTTTAAAGGATTCGGTAACAAGTTTGCCATCGCTACCAAAATACTGCACACGCTCGGCGACTTTCTTTACGGTGATGCCGTTTACATGGAATTTATTCACCTTGCCGCCTGTGTCACCACCTAGAGCGCCATCTATGCCAGCAAACCCGTCACCTGTTGACCCATCACCGCCCGACTCGCTGCCGTTCCAAGATATCGAATCATCGTCACCCGCCCCGTCAACGTTCTGGCCTTCGTCATCTGGGTAAGGCACGGTTCTATCACCTTCATCAATCCCAACGTCATCAGGGTCTTCAATTTGCTCCGGCGTTTTAACCAGTACCTGCACAGGCTCGCCGTCAAATCGCTCATCAGCAAATAACTCCGTGGCCTTTTTAAAATCGAGAATAGTAAACCAGAGCTTGTTGTACCGATCATCAATGCGCGTACCACGACCGATGATTTGTTTAAACTTGGTCATGGACTGGATGTTTTGATCGAGCACCACCAATTTGCAGGTTTTAGCATCAACCCCTGTCGTCATCAGTTCAGAGGTCGTGGCAATGACGGGGTACGGCTTTTTTGGATTAATAAAATTATCCAGCTGCGCTTTGCCTAGCTCATCATCGCCAGTAATTTTCATGACGTACTTGTCGTTCTTTTTGACCTGCTCAGGGTTGAGGTTCACCAACGCACGCCGCATTCTTTCGGCATGGTCGATATCATTACAAAACACAATTGTCTTAGCCATCGGGTCGCTGCGTTTAAGATAGGCCGTGATGGTTTTGGCCACCAGCTCGGTACGCTCATCAATCACCAAGGTTCGGTCAAAGTCTTTTTGGTTGTAAACGCGATCATCAATGACCTCATCGTTTTTATCGATCTGCCCTTTGGTCGGTCGCCAGCCTTGAACATCCACGTCAATATCTACCCGCACCACTTTGTAAGGTGACAGGAAGCCGTCTTCGATGCCTTCTTTTAAGGAGTAGGTATAAACCGGATCACCAAAATAATCGATATTTGACACCTCTTTGGTTTCTTTGGGTGTCGCCGTCATACCCACTTGGGTAGCTGTGTGAAAGTATGTCAATATCTCGCGCCACGCACTTTCCTCAGCCGCACTGCCACGATGGCACTCATCGATTAGAATCAGATCAAAGAAGTCTGGGCTCACCTGTTTAAATGCTTTTTGACTTTCTTCAGGGCCAGTCAGCGCTTGGTAGAGACCAAGGTGTATTTCAAATGCGGGGTCAACGGTACGATTCTTGATTTTTGACATCGCCGTGCCGAAGGGCTGGAAGTCATTAGTGATGGTTTGGTCAATCAGAATATTTCTATCGGCTAAAAACAGGATGCGTTTCTTCTGCTTTGATTTCCACAAGCGCCAAATGATTTGAAACGCTGTGTAAGTTTTACCGGTGCCGGTTGCCATGACTAGCAAAATGCGGTTTTGCCCACGCGCGATCGCTTCGAGGGTTTTATTAACGGCTTGCAGCTGGTAGTAGCGTGGGGATTTTTCACCGCCATCTTGATAATAGTCTTGCGTAATCACCGGCAACTGTTCGCTGGTATAACCCTTCCAGTTGCAGAACTTTTGCCAAAGTTGTTGTGGCGTAGGGAAGTCTTCGAGGCGAATTTCTGTTTCTATTGGCATGCTAGCGGCAGTTTTGTCATGAAAGATAAAACCGTCGCCGTTGCTAGCAAAGATAAACGGCACATCTAGCAAGCGGGCGTAATCCAGCCCCTGCTGCATGCCTTTGCCAATGTCGTGTTTGTTCGCTTTTGCTTCGATTACCGCAAGCGGGATGCTGGGCTTGTGGTAGAGCACGATATCCGCCGACTTGACCGTCGTACGCATTCCCAATTGCCCGCGCACAATGACTTTGCCATCTCGTAATTTCACCTCTTGACGAATTTGCGTCATGAGATTCCAACCGACGTTTTGTATCGCAGGTAATAGGAATTTGCTAATGATATCCGTTTCGGTAAGCTTCCTCTTATCCATTCCCCTGCCTCGTCATGAGCTATTTATCGTCCCGTTAGCAAATATACTACCACGACTAGAAACTACTCACTCAAGTCATCCAACATCTCCATCCCCAACGCCCGATCCGTCATCGCAATGTAAGCGGCATACCCACGCAGTCGCGCCAAGCTCTCACCCTCTGGCAACGCCTTACCTTGCTTAAGGTTATGAATCGCTGCACGCATCTGGCGTTTAGTTTGACGGTTAACCCGTGGCGCACCTTCGCCATTCACCACTAAACCCGTGACTTCCTGCACCGCACCTTGGCGAATCACCCCCGTTTTCTTGGTGTTCACCTTAAAGCCTTCTTCACCTAAAATCCGCTTCACACTGCCCAATAAATGCGTGATGCTAGGGGCTTTCTTAGTGTTCGCAGCGTAACTAAACGTCAGGTCATCCGCGTAGCGCGTGTAACGCCAGTCAAATTTACTCGCGGTACCGCTAATTCGTCGGTCTAACTTTAAACATAATACGTTAGTTAATGCGGGGCTCGTGGGCGCGCCCTGCGGCAAACAGCGCTCAGCTAGCGCGACGTAGTGTGTTTGGCCATTGTGCTCGACCACTTCACGCGGTGACTCGGTGCACAGCATGGCCAGTAAGGTTGCAATCTGTTCGTTGTAACCTGCTTTACGAAACACACCTTTTACCCGCCGCCAACTCACACTAGGGAAAAAGTCTTCGATATCCATTTTGACGACTAATTGGCTATCCGTGTGCTGCGCCGCGTTGGTTGCAATCGAACGTCCCGCTAAAAAGCCGTGCGCAGCGCCGTGCACTAATAATCGATTTAATATTTCACGCAAAATCCATCGCTGCACTTTTTTAAGCTTGGGTAGCGGTGCCCAAATGGCCCGCTGACCACCAGAACGTTTGGGGATTTCAAAGCGTACATAGTGACTGCTAGTGGCCGCCTCACGGTGATAACACAGCCAGCGTAGCTCGCTTATGCTTAACTCTAACGCTTCGGCTAGTTGCTTAACACGCGTAATGTTCGGCAGCTGATTTTCCAGCAGGCGCTTTTGTGCGTTTTCCAGATCCCAACGGTCTTCGCTGGTGTCGTCCGTCCAATAAATGCCATCACCCAAATAGACGATATGGTTGGCTTTGTAAGCCTGCCACGCTTGCTTACTGAGTGTGCGTTTTTCTTGGGCTTCTGTTTTTAGCTCTTGCTTGTATTTAGCCAGCGCGCGCTTGGACATGCCGTCCGTTTCTTGGCGCTCAACTAAGAAGCCTTTTTCACGCAGTTGTGCTCGCACGTAGGCATCGGTGCCGCCCGCTTTCTCAATCGCGGCCCAGCGTTTTTCTATGTTACTCTGCTGTTGGTTTGCCATGATTTATCCCTCAATGAATCCGCTTGATTCCAGTTGGCTAATTTGTCCGAGGTAAGCTTGTCTGGCCTCGTCCACTGAGTTAAAAGCAAATTGCTGTTGACGTGGCGTGCTGTCCATCTCACGGTTGACCAGCAAACGTTTGTGGTTAAGTGTCACTTGGATCAACTCTTGGCGGGTCTTTTTACGGCGTGTAAACAAACGCGTTTCTTGAGTAATTGCACTCACATCCTGACTTGCCTGCTTGGCAGCGTAGTGCAGACGCAGTGCAATGAGGTGGCTACACGGCCCCTTAGTTAAACCATGCTGCATGATTTGATGACAGCTACACTCAGCTTTTGCCACGTGTCCCTCCTCATTTAGCTTAAGTCGAGTGAGGTAGTCACGCTTATCTTCTTTCACCGTGATATCAGCACTAATCTCAGTGCCATCATTTGGGATCATCGTAATGCTTAACGCACCCACGGCTTTTTGACGGGCGACTAAGTCATAAGCCAGTGCCTCTGCAGGCTGGCGGAATTGAAATTCCTCCATATCCAACGGCTCGTGCGTTAGTGGGCGATAGCGATAAACAGCATTCGCCACATCATAAATAACCAAGCCTTGCTGACAGGCCTGTTGCAGCGCGGCGCTACACACTTTAGGGCTTAGGCTGGTTTGTTTAGTGATGGCTGCCAAGTCCGCGCTATATACCGTCTTTAGGTGAGCGGTAACGGTTTCTAATGTGTCCAAAGAATCTGCTTGGCGCGGCAATAATAAATCAAAGTTAAGTGCCTGTGACCAGTTGCTCGCGGTAAAGCCTGTCACGCCTAAGGTGAGGCTCATCCCTTTGCCTTTAAGTATCCAAAAAGCCGGCATGCCGTTGCCTAATAAACGCACTTCAATGGTGTCTGCAAACGGTAAAAAGCGTTTTAATAAAGCCAGTCTACGCCGACCCCATAGCCGGATCACTTTAGCCTGCTTGCCTTGATAAGCCTCCGCGCTGCCGGTAATCACAGTGTCATCAGGCTCTAACACCATGCGTGGTTGTTCCTGCGGGATTAACTCGATACGTAGCCCACGACGTTTGCCTTTAACATCCGCATGCATGCGCAAATGATACAGACAGTTGTACAAGTCGATCGGTTTGATATGAAAGGTATCAGCGGTAAGTTGCGCCGAGGACTGCACCTGTAAAAAACCACGCAACCACGTTTTAGGCACCTGAATCTGCTTTTCAATCACCTCCACATCATCTAAATCGATCGCCGTTTCAGCCTTAAACTCAACGGCTTGCTGACCCACCGAAAAGCGATTGCTGCGAAAACTGCGCATCTGTTCAATGCCTTGGGCTAGCTCGGCACTAAAATCAATACTTGTGGTGCCATACGTCGTGTCACCTGAGGGCTCAAAAAAGTCATGGTCAAATGACAATAAGGCATAGCTGCCCTCATCTTTACTAAAGACTTCCAGCGATATCGTATCGGGGTGAACGCTAATGATAGGGTCAAGAATCAACCAAGCGTTAGGATCATTTTTCCATAGCCATTCGTAATAAGCCCGATAGGCCTTGGCCAAGCCTTTATTACGATGATTGCGGCGCATCTGCATGAAAGCTGCGTACGCGGTGCGATCTTTAGGCACGTAACGGTAGTCACTGCTGACAATGGCAAATAGCGTCGCCATGGCTTCGCGAAATGCGATGGGCTCTGACACACCCGCCTCAAACCGCACGGCTTCGCGCGCTAACTGCCCAAACAGGTGCAGGTGATCAGCATGAAAGTCGCTGGGTTGCTGGTAACGCAAGGTGATCGGCTGAGTTAGCGCATCTTGTTGTTCAGTATTGATAGATTCTGTACTCATGACTTACGCTCCTCCAACGTTAGCGGCAGGTTGTTTGGCCGCCTGACGTTGCTGTGCACGCTGCTGACGACGCATCGCCCGGTAAGCAGCTTTGGCGATATCGCTGTCTTCGCTGTTTTTATGAAGACCACTTAATGCTTGCTCAGCCTCTGTTGTTAAGATGCACGCCAGCCCTTCGATTGCACCAATGCGCAGACTTTCCTTTTGCTCGGTATTAGCGGCAATAGCCTGCAGGGTTGCTATATCTTGCTGACCAATCAATAGGGGCAATGCCTGAGCTTGATGCGCACTTTGCGCCGCCGCACTCTGCAGTGCATCGGTAAATTGCGCCTCTAGTGGCTGCTTGGGCTGTGATGAGAAGCTCTCCCAGTTTAGTGCCGTCTTGTCACCATCCCGCGCCAAGAGCTGACCTGCAAGCTCGCTGACTTTATGCACCGGTGATTGCAGTAGCGCATTAAGCTGCGGGGTCATCGTATCGTCGTACAAATCGTCTCGTGCCAATAGCCCATTTAAAATGTGTAACTGAAATACTCGCTCATGCTTATCCTGCGTGTTTAGTAGCTGAGCCACTACGGGGGATTTGACACCTTGCTGCACACAACTCCACAGCAATTGCAGCAATACGTTTTGGGTGTGTTCAAAATCCCCTCTTACATCGTGCACTTTCTTAAACTGCCGCCGCTGTGCCTGCCAGCGTTGATAAAAGCGTTCGGTAGCCGTTTGAAGTTCTTGCTGCACGGGCTTTGTTAGCGATGTCATACGAATCAATAACCGGGCAATAATGCTCACTACCGCCGCGTTTTCAGAGCGCAGCGCACCGCTTAGCTCAGCCGCGCTATAGTCATCTCGGCTTAACAAACTGTCACCCAGCTGACTTAGCATATGTGCCAACTCTTCTTTATCATCAAGCGCGTAATCGGCCCCTAATAGCATCAATAAATCAGCCGTTGGGGCGTGTTTGGCAATCCGCTCCAACGCTTTTTCATCAATGTCAGGACATTTTCCTTGAATCAGCGCGTAATCAACTTCACTGCACTGCTCGTCATTTACCCCCCATAATAACTGGGCAGACTCATAGGCCGTTTCAACGACATCACCGTCGTCTTCGCTTCGCAGTATTTTTAGCAAGACTTGACGGTTTCCTGGCGTATCACGATAACGCAGCAGCTCTGCAGCATGTTGCCGGAAACCCCAGTCGTGTGAGTCATTTAAAGCATAATTGGCAATCAGCTGCCACGCCTCTAGTGAACCAAACCAACGCAACCCGCTAAGCGCATGTTTGTTCATATCAGAATAGCCGTCGGCTTTTTCTAAGCTAGATTTTAATAGCTTAAATATTTTCTCAGCCTGCACGCTTTCGCTCATATGACCAATCGCCTCAATGGCAACCTCATGCAGTGCATGCTCAGGGTCTTCTGTCAGTTTTAGCAATTTATCTAACGCGCGCTGATCGCCTAATTTACCCAACGCCAATACGGCTCGTTGTCGATAGTCATAGTATTCTTGGTAGTCGATGGCGGCAAACAATACGTTAAAACCTTGGTCATGGCCGTTATTTGCCAATCCTTCTGCGGCGATAAACTGGATATCACTGTCTTTATGACTTAACACCTCAAGCAGCCCAGCAATGTCACCTTCGCGTCGCTCTACCCGATAGACAATCGCCTTGATAATAGCCTTCAGGTTCTTCTCATCAATCACCGGGATAGCAGCGGCTAGCGCGGCGTCCGCTGATTTATCTGTTACCCAGCTCATCTCATCTTGCAAGCCTGCTGCCACTTTATGATGGCCTAAACGGACCAGAGTATTGAAGTACTGAATAAGCAGCTTGTCATGGCGCGGGTGCTGTTTTTCCAACCAGCTTTGGTCCGCTTGCGCTTGATCAAGGTCCGCTAAGTACTGGTCATAACCCGTAATCGTTAGCAGTGTATGCATAATAAAACGGATTTCTTTAGGTCGTGTTTTTAAACACTCCAGCAACGTAGGAAACAATTGGATATGACGGTAACGTGCTATAAGCTGATACATTCGTTCTGCTGGCTGGCGGTTCAGCTTATTGTTTAGCACATAGTCCAGCAAACACTCCGCTACTTTAGTGTCCGGTAGATAGAGTAAAGCGTTAATTATCGAGCGTTGCGCTGAGGCGTCAACTTCATGGTCTAACCGCTTCGTCAAAACAGACAGGGCCTCGGGGTGCTCATGAATGGCTAAGGAAAGCCCCGCCTGAATCGCAGTCTGTGCATGATCACTTGCCGCAGCGCTCAGCAGCCATTGTTGTGCCTGCTTATCCTCATATTGCACACTTAATTCGTCCACACACAGACTTTGCACAGCCATGGTCTCTGACTTAAGTGCAAATTTTGCCGCATCAAATAACCCATTTTCATCGCGGTACAGCTTGTAAGCGGCAAAAGACAAAATTTCATTATCACTGCTCATTAAGCTTTCGAGTAAGCTACGTGACTGCTTTAACGGGTAGTGCGCTGTCAGCAGCTCCAAGCCTTGAGAGGCGATATCGCTTTGGGGTGAGGTAATCGCTGTATTACCCAACAGCCCTGCATCAAACCCTGACTCTTTTAATTGCTTAAACGCTGACTGGCGAATATCGACATGCGGGTGGTTCAATAAGGTCAGTAAACAGCTATTGACGCTGTCCCGCATCGATTCGTCCCGCATAGCCAGCGCCGACAGGCTATTGAGGCTTTGCAGAGATTGAGAGTAAGCATGCTGCTGTCGTACCAATCCCAAATAGGCGCCAAACGCGCGTTGATTCCACTCGTTTTGCGCAGGCTTTGCCGCGTTTAAAACAAGCACTTGAGACTCGGCGAGCGCGATCTGCTCAGCGTAGCGTTCGCAAAATGCCTGATAACGAAGCTCCCACGTTTTCTTTGCATCTAATTGATTAAGGCAGTCCATATCGATGAGCAATTTCGCTTTCACATGACCATCGCCATGCACCAATACGGCTGCCATTTGCTTTAATGTATCGGTACTAATACTCCATTTATCATCGTCTTTATTGCGCAGCGGTTTGGCCAACCAGCGGCTCAAATACTCCCAACACTGTTCCGGCTCGCTAAAACGCACCATCAAGTCAGCGCTGAAAAGCTGATCCACAGGCTCGGCAATACTCAAGGCCCGCGTTGTTAATACAGGCTCTTCACCATGTAATAACAATTCATGAAAAGCCATCGCCAATAAACAGCTGGGTCTTAACGCTGAGGTGGCTAGATAAGGCTGAAAGGTTGTCATACTGACTTTAGGTTGGCATAACGCCGCGGCCAACTGAACGGCCACACCGATATGATTACCAAGTTTTGTTAAATCGTGCTGTGCCAGTGCTTGGTGCCCGGCCGTCTCACCTAATAAAGCTAATGACAGCGCCGCCATCATCCGCACCTGATCACGCTCATCAGACAGCAATATTTTTAAATCAGGCAAATGTGATGCATCACTCACCCAAGGCAAAATATAAGCGGCCTGACTTACGATCTCCTTGTCTTCATGCGCAATGAAACGTTGAGCCATTGGAAAACCACGTGGGTCACCCAATATTCCCAAGCCACCAAGGGCTTGTACTGTGATTGTTACCCAGTCTTTAAGCGCTGATTTTTTCTCTGGCTGCTCACGGTTAATCAGTGCTTCCAATACCGCATAGGCTTTTTCATCCCCTGACAATGCTAGCGCGCGCGCAGCATTAAGTTTAATCCCATCAAATGGACTCAACAGCGCTTTGTGTAAAATGGCGGTATTATTTTTACTGCTGACAATGGCAGATAACGCCAAGTGCCTCAGCACCCTATCTTTATCATCTAGCAACCGCTGCAGATGCACTTGCTCTGCTTGATTGGGTCGCTTTTGAATCTGCTTTAGCGCCAGATGGCGTGTATCTAAAAATTCACTAGCCACTGCAGCGGCTAGTACAGCCTGCCGATCAAAACGTTTCTTTTCGCCAATAGCAAAGTTGAATGCGGCCTCGCGCACCGCTTCAAAGTTGTCATTAAACAACTCAAACAACATCCGTTCAACCCAGTCAGGGATGGACACGCCGGAGGTTTTAGTTTGCAGCTCGTTAAGCACTTCTAGGTGAATATTTTCAAAACGACTCGCTAGCAGCAAGCGAAGTGTGTCTTCCTCAGAGCCACCTAACTGACGATTCAGGCAGGCCTTAGAGGTTTCTTTACGCACCGCTTCAAACGGGTCATTTAATGCCTCAATTAACAAATCTAAGGCTTGAGCTTTCGAGGCTTTGGTTAACTTGTTCGAAAACACATCCAGCAGTACTTTTAACGCACGCGCATGGATATCTTCGTGGCTTGAGTCAAACCCACTTTCTGCTGCTAATACCGCTTGAGGTTGCAATTGATGTAACGCGCTAAATGCGGCATCTCGTACACCCGCGTCACTATCATTTAGCATAAGCTCTAGTGTCGGCAGGCTGTGCGCCTGTTTTAGCCAAGCAAAAGCACGACACACACCGGAGCGAATCGTCACGTCTGGCTCTTGGCTTAAGAGCAATAACAAACCAAAGGCACGCTGATCTTCAAGCACTGACAAGGAAAAAGCTGCCATAAAGCAAATATCAGCGTGGCGATTGGTCATGCCTTGCAGCAGTACCGTGTAGTCTTCGTGGGTCAATTTGGCTAAGGGCGATGGGCGTGGCGATTTATCTGCCTCTTTAACTACTTGTTTACCCGTCACTTTGTTCGCGACTTTTTTTAAGGTAGACATCAGCCCGCCTGACTCACTTGGTGCTTTTATCTCCGATTCGGCTTGTGGCGTTTCAGCATCGGCTAATAGCTCGAAATCTTCTAGTTCTTGCAACTGCCGTGCCAAATCTGGCTCGCGGGTTTTCAGCGCTTGGGCCAGTGTTTTCTGACTTAATACCGACACTAAAAAAGCAGTATGACGCAGCTGTGCATCCGTATGGTCTTGCGCTAACAAGATGGCCCGCTTCACATTAATGTCGTCCAACATTTTACGCTGAAATAACCGAATTAAAGCGGCACGTTGCAAGTCGGCATAACGACTTTGCAATGCCTGCAACGACGCTTTAGGTGACGTTTTATCGTAAACTTTTTCCAGCAAACTGAGCGCTAATAAACGCACCCGTTGATGCGAATGAAACTGCAATGCACCCACCATTGGCGCAATTGCTCTGGGTTCTTTTTTCGCCCGTTTTGCCAATGACTCCAGCGCTTGCTCCGCTGTATCTGCAAACTCTACCGCTATTGCTTTTTCATAAGGAGACAAGTCACCCGTGGCTGCACGTTTGAGCAGAGCTTCAAATGCTAACTTGCGTACACTGGGCTGTTTTTTGTAAGCTAATAAATGCTCCAATAGCTCGGTTGAATAGGGGTGTGAGGCGAAGCTTAACGCCGTCACCATTTGTTCACAAAGCACCCTGTCATTTTCGACGTTAAAGTGTTTGGCGAGCAAATCTAATGCTTTTCGATCATCATAGCCCGCTAACAGCTTGATCGCTTTTTCTCGCTCAGCAGGGTTATCTCGGCTGAGCCAAAGGTCACCTAAACCATAGCCATCGCTAATTTGTCGCTTAAGTTCGGTAAATTTCTCATCATCACTTAAACCAACAATGCGGATTGAAGCATCCGTCCCGATAGCTAACAAACAAGGTTTGTCACGATAAACAATCGGCGCAATGTCAGTGAGCTTGGCATGACAGTCTTTAAAGGTGACCGGCTGCCCACCGGCATAGGCCCAAGACTTGATAGTTTTGTCAGATGACGCCGTGAAAAACCGCTCTTTACCCAATAAAATGGCGTTAATGGTTTTATCGTGATTACTGCTGCGCCCTTTGTCTAGCGGTTGCAGTGCGCCCTGAGCGTGCGTGCTGAACAGTTTCTTATCGGCACCTGCTGAATAAAAACGTAGTTCGTGCGCCTCAAAACAGATGGCAGAAACACTGCCTTGATGCACTGAAGCTTCAGATGACAATGCAAAATCACCCTCCTCACCTGATTGATAAACGCCTATTTTACCCTTGCTATCGCCCACCGCTAACCAGTCGCCATCCGCACTACTGCCCAGTGTCCACGCAGAGTCGGTAAAACTGAATTGCTGCAAAATAGTGTGCTGCTGGCGGTCAACGATGCTGAGCTGCTTGCTTTGCAATACAGCCAGTCGATTGTTTGATAACAGTGCTAACGCTGAGATTTTATCCTGAGCAAACGCTAATTTCGGCCAAGCTTTGGATTTACCTTTAGCCAGTGGACTTTGATAAATCGCCCCATCTTGGCCTGCAAACCACAGCGTCTTGCCATCTGACACCAACGCCGTTGCCCCGCAGGTCAAAGCATCAACCGTGATCGTCACCTTCTCACTAGAGGCATCCAAACGGTACAGCGCCGTCGCCTGATTTTCTTGGTGTGTCGTAATGAAGGCTGCATGAGAGCCTGCTGTCACCAACCCATTAAGCTGGCCACGATAAGGTAAATACTGATGCATCATCGCCATATCAGGCACCTTCCAATTCAGGGTGAATGTGTTCAATACGTGTCACTGCCACTAAACAAGCCGCCTGCTCCATTGCGCCTCGCGACTGGGTGAAGTTTTTAAGCAGCGGCAAAACCATATTGGCAAAATCTGCGTCCTCTAACGCCACATCCCGAAACGTTTCAATCAGTGCTTTTTTGGCAGTGCTGGCTGACAGTGGCTTAAGGCGGCTTTCCAATCGCTCACCCCCCAACCTTCCGGGGGGGACCTCATAAAGCCAGCGTCGTAATAGCTGCTGCAACGCGGCTTTATCTGCTGGCAGACTGGCTGGTTTGGTGGGTAGCCCATCGCCCCTATTTAACTGCGCCGCTTCGCGTCTTGCAATATCAGCCTTAGTCATTCCTGGCATTACCGGCAATACAGGCTTCCATTGGGCGGTAGTGGAATAGTTTCGGTACAGTGACCATAAAATACGCACCACAAAACTGCGCAATTCACGGTCTGGACTTTCTGTTAGCAGAAACAATGACTCTGGCAATTGGAATTTTTCATGCTGCTGAATCACCTGCATCCCTAACTGGCGGGTGGCAGGGTTTTTGGACTCACAAAAACTATAAACCGCAGCGGCTTCTAACAATCCGGCATCCACACGGTAACGTTTGTTTTCCGCATCCGGCTCCTCTAACAGTGCGTTGATTACAAACTCACTGACATCGGTATACTTTGATTCACACAGCTTAATCAATTCAGCCGAGGCGGGTGCCCAACGCGCAAATTCATAATGGGCAAAGTCCAACGCGAGCTTTCTTAAAGGCTTATGCGCATGATTAAACATGACTTTGAACTGTTCAAACGTTGCAAAGCTATCAGGGATTTCAGCACCCGGATCCACCGGTCGGTCGGTGAGTTTTAGACAAATCTCAGGGTGGTGGTAACGAATATATTTGATGGCAAATTTGCTGATCGGCGTGTCTGGCTTATCAATCGCCATCGACCACAGCGTTTTGCAACCCTCTTCAATACTATCTTCAGAAAACTCTCGCTGCTCGCCCGCCATCATCTGCAAAAAAGCAGTTTCAGAAATAACTTTAAGCTCAGCGCCAGCGGCCATTAATGATTCGGCTTTAACCTGCTTGCTACCTTTGCGGCCATTGCCATACATCGGTGAGCCTTCATCACCGATCACCAGATAACTCAGGTTTTTAGTCACCGTGCCGACGTTTTTGCCGTTTGCACCCGTCACCACTTTTTGGGCTTCACTGCGCGGCATGGTTTTCATTTTGCCTGTGAATAAGAAGGTTTGGCCTTCAAGATCAATTGTTTTATCAATCTCACTGATAGCCTCGCTAGGCTCATCCACCGTCGAATCGCTACCACTTTCAGGGGCAAAGTCAGCCGGTAAAAAGGCCTTAATCATTAATCCAACGGCAAAATCGTGATACGCCGACTCTTCACGGTTAACCAGTTTCATTAGCCATTCAAAGCCTAACTCACCGGGTGAGAAACGACGTACATCTGACAACCACTCGCGAACAAATAAAGCGATGTTTTCATTAAAACTAAGGCCTTTAGCCCAGCGCTTGTCAGACTGCTTGTATTGCTGAATAACGGGGTGCGATGCCCAGTCTGGTTCAAACACTAGTGCCTGAAAGAAGTCTAGCGGCACGCGACTTGCCTTAACTGAGTCGTAGTTAATCCAATCGATAACATGCAATTGAAGCAGCGGATTTAATAACGCAAACTGCAAAAATTCGGCCGATAAGTCGGCAACCCCTAATTGCTCCATCTGTGTGACAATAAACGCAATAACGCGGGGTGCACCTGACTGGCCAGTATCAACGCGCTCAGCGATATCTCGAAAGTAATCCAACCCTAGCGTCTTGGCAGGGTAAAGCTCCAATAGCGTTTCTTGGCTGAACTGCCGACCCAATCCATCCGCTGCAATTAGCCGCTCACTAAACCACTGTGGCGTCAGCTCACTGCGACCAAAATGCTTACGCAACACCTTTGCAGTAAATGCGTAATGCTGATCAAACTCAAGCAGCTGCCCCCAAACGTCTAGGCCAACGTCTTTACGTGCATCACGTTCACCCAACAATTGCTGCACTAGCTGAGTGATTTGCTTATCACGATGACTCGCCAACTCTAGAAGCTGCGCCAACGGCAAGTCTCGCGCATGCGTCTTTACATAAGCAGCGGCATATTGCCTAGCACTGCTATCGGCTGACTCAAGCAACCCCAGCACCGACTCATGCAACCCTAAAGTGCGAAATTGATTGCGCTCCAGCTTCGGTGAGTTCTGTAATAACCAAACAATAAAGCCATCAATTTTAGTCGACGCCAACGGCAACGCCGCCAGATCGATAATCCAACTTGGCTCGATGTCTCGCAGCACCACTTTAAAATCTTGTTTGAGTGCTTCACACGCATAGCCACGAACAAACTCAGCGCGAGCCATCGTTAACAATCGCAGTAAAGGCTCAGGTGTCCGTTTCCACACCTCAGCAAAGGCGCGGTTTTTTAGTAAATCGCTGCGCATTGAGATATGGACAAAACGACTAATGCCGTAATGATTGGATTGATGATGAAAGATATGATTGGCCACCCAAGTGCTTGGCCATTGGGTGTCTTCTGGATACGCTGCTAAGTAATGAATCACGGCTTCGGGATAACAAACGGGTAAGGACTCGCCCAATTTACGTAAATAGCGCCAGGCTCTCCTGCGCATATACACCAGTGTGGCTTTGCTAAACTCCTGATCCTTAGCCGTATCAACTCGCGCGCTAATTTCACCAGAAATCTGGTAGTCATTACGCGCTTCAGCCTCTTTATAAATGCGTTTTAAGGCGCGCCATGGGCCAAAGTTTAATGGTACATAACGGATGATATCAATCAGTACGACGCGTGAGTAATAACGGCTATCTGCCCACAAATCTAAAATAACGCTGTGTAGTTTAAGCCTTTGCGCTAAAGGAACCTCAGCATCATCGGCTTCTAATAAGCGTAGCCGCTCAACGCGGTAGGCGTGCTGTTCTTCCTCAGGCTTTTGACGAAACTCATAGCTGGAAATAGTTTGAATGAAACGCTCAAAGGTTAATGCTTCGTCGCGAATCGGCACTTCAGGCTCAGGTGCCTCTTGTCTAGCAAGGGTAACAATGGAGTCAATCAGGGCGGGATCTTTAATATCCCGGGCACGTTCAATATCGGCGATTGTTAACTGCATGGAGTGTCCCACTGAGTCTTTTATAAAATAATAATTAACTACTTTTTTATAGAAATTTTATCGGTGATTGTTATAAGCAAAAAATCTACAAATAATAAAGGGGGTATACAGAAATACCCCCTTAAACAAAAGTCTACCTTAATACCTGGTACATGGAAGGCTCACTGACTCGCGCCCTATATAACGTACTAGGTGCTTAGCGAAATCGCGACTGCGCGATTGAACCAGCTCGCTGAGCACCTAGTACGTTATATAGGGCATCAGCGAGGCTGAAACAGCCTTCCTTGTGAAGCTATGTAGAAGTGTAGTTCGAAGATGGCGCAACGCCACCCCTGACCCGAAGGTCGATCGCTAGACTTTGTGAGAATAAATTTAGCGTCCATTTGAGTATAAATCAAGCTTTATTTTCTAATGAAAATTATCTAATTACCGCACCATTTTTCACACAGTTAATTTACTATCAAATGCAAACCATCAGGCTACCTTTAGTCGGTAAATTAACCCGTTTGAGCTTGTCTATCTATACAAACTGGCAAGTAATATTCCCCAACGGTCCATAATCTGCATGGATTGTATCACCCGCTTTCACCGGAATTGGCGCAGTAAATGATCCTGACAGCAGCACCTGCCCTGGCTCTAACGCGATACCATGTGGTGCAAAACGCTTAGCAATCCAACTAATACCATTAGCAGGATGATTCAATACTGCTGCTGCTAACCCTGTTTCTTCGATCACAGCATTCTTATATAAAATCGCGCCACACCAACGTAGATCCATCTCATTGGGTCTTATCGGGCGACCACCAATAACAATACCCGCATTCGCCGCGTTGTCAGAAATAGTGTCAAAAACCGTGCGTGCATAACCTGTTTCAGGGTCGATTCGATGACTACGTGCAGCAATAAGCTCCAACGCAGGAACCACATAATCCGTTGCATTCAGCACATCCATCATGCTGATATTGTCACCAAACAGACGTTCTTTCAGTACGAAAGCTAATTCCACTTCAATACGTGGATCGGTGAAATCACCTGCGCGTATTTCAGCACCGTCACCAAAACGCATTGACTCTAGCAGCACGCCATAATCAGGC
>ENA-ORXT01003454-ORXT01003454.1-marine-metagenome-genome-assembly--contig:-NODE-3454-length-17416-cov-4.401234_pt1 | contig 17416 bp, 12 predicted proteins | sample MGYA00237868_ERZ511482 | MGnify/ENA metagenome assembly ERZ511482 | reverse complement strand
GCATTTGCCAACGTTCAACGAACTTAAAAAGAACCTTAAGCTAGAGGTTTCTTTTAACCATCATTTTAAAATTGGACTAGTATCGGATTCTTCTACGCAATTTTTTGTAGATGCATTAAAAGGTGGTGGAGTAAAAGAAAAAATTGGTTTGGATATTTATCAAGCAGACTATGACCAGATTTCTCAAGAAATTCTTAATCAGGAATCTTCTTTTCATGAGACACAGAGAGATTTTGCAATTATTTTGTGTTCTTCTGAAAAACTGCTAGAAAAATTTCAGAAGTCTTCCATTGAGAATCGTAATGACTTTGCTTTAGAAAGAATTGCTTATTTTCAAAACCTGATTGAAAACGCTATTAAATTTAAATCTGAACAAGAACCAATTGTAGAAATTAATTGTCAAACGAAAGACGATTTTTGCCATATCACCTTAACGGATAATGGGATCGGTATAAAGCCAGTATATAAAGAAAAAGTATTTGATATTTTTCATCGACTTGAACCGAAAAAATATGAAGGTACGGGCTTAGGCTTAGCGATTGTAAAAAAAATAATTGAGAACCATGAGGGCAAAATATGGATAGATGACCAATCCTTTATTGGAACGAAATTTAACATTTTACTACCAAATCAAAAACGTAAAACAACTAGTACTTAAACCTTTCACCTTTATAGACTATTTCAATTTCCTCAGTATGACTTTCTTCTACCCTACCTATAACTTGCGCATCAATATTAAATGCTTCCGAAATAGCAATAATAGCATCCGCACTCGCTTGATCCTTAACGTAGAATTCTAAACGGTGCCCCATATTGAAGACTTCAAACATTTCTTTATAGTCTGTTCCACTTTCAGCTTTGATCAATTCAAAGAGTGGCGGGACTGGTAGTAGATTATCTTTGATGACTTTTATATTCTTAATAAACTTCTTAACCTTCGTTTGCGCTCCACCCGTGCAGTGAATTATTCCGTGAATAGATGTTTTCTGCATTTCCAAAACCTTTTTCAATACCGGCAAGTACGTGCGGGTAGGCGATAGAATCAGTTTTCCAACTGGTATCTTAGTACCATGCACAACTATTTCATCCGTTAGCTCTTTTGACCCTGAATAAACATACTCTTTCTCAGTAGCTGGATTAAAACTCTCCGGATATTTATCCATATATATTTTTGACAAGACATCATGCCTCGCAGAGGTCAGGCCATTACTCCCCATTCCGCCATTGTAATCCTCTTCATACGTAGCTTGTCCATAAGAAGCTAAGCCTATGATCAGATCGCCCGCTTGTATATCGTTGATGATTAGGTCTTCCTTTCTTTGTCGAGCGAAAGTCGTAAAACCTACATCTACAGTACGTACAATATCTCCTACATCTGCAGTTTCTCCTCCTGACAAATGCAGTTTGATATCATGGAGCTTCATTTTATCTATAAAATTCTGCGCTCCGTTTATGATAACACTTAAAACATCACCTGGAATCAAGTTTTTATTTCGCCCAATGGTAGAAGAAATAATTATATCATCTGTAATCCCTACACATGCCATATCATCTAAATTCATGACTAATGAATCCTGCACAATACCTTCCCATACTGAAATATCTCCCGTTTCTTTCCAATACAGATACGCCAAGCTGGTCTTCGTTCCAGCTGTATCAGCATGCATGATATTACACCAGTCTTCTTGACCACCCACATAATCAGGTAGAATCTTACAAAACGCCAATGGAAATAAGCCTTTGTCAAGGTTTTTGATTGCCTTGTGCACATCTTCTTTCTGGGCAGATACGCCTCTCTTCTCGTAGATATTCATGTCGCGAAATTAAGAAAAAAATAAACCCTTGGCTTCTTAAGATGAAAACATATAAGGGACAGCATGAAAGCTATCCCTTATATCTGTAATTGTGATGCGCCCTAATATTTAAATCCGGTTTATTAATGCAGGATTAGTGTATTGCTGCAATCCAATACTCATATCGCATATACCTTCTCAAGGAGTCAATTGAGCACACTAATATTCAATTGGGAATCCACATGAGTTGTCGTCATTACCCCTCTCCAATATGTTTCTTATAAAACTTCCAAGCTTCTCTAGCCACATCTCTACCTAATTCCAATCCAGCAACATTATCCGCTTGAATATGGTAACCTCCTAACACTCTTGAGATTCCTGCCATTTCTGCGGTTTCTGTAAAGGTTGGGAATTCGAGGGTAATTGTATCTCCTAAGTTGTAAGGTTCTGTCAGAGCTCCTGCAACTAAAGTCGCTTCTGAACCAAATTCATCACTTCCTGTCCACAATTTTAATGCTTCTGCACAACCTCCGCTAATCGTACTATGACCCGAAGTATAACTTGGAAATGGTGGACATAAAAATATCTCCGGTGAATACGGTCTCCATTCGTTACCGTCCATATCTATCATTCCTTTTCCTTCACCTCCCCAAGCTTTAATTTTTTGATTTTCATAATATTTGTGCACTAATGCATACGGTCTAGCATAATCGTAGAACATTTTTGAATCCCATGAGGCAATGAAAGCATCCATTGCAACCACCTGGTTTAAAAAATACATTTTTACATCTTGATCTAGCGTGTGACTATCTCTTCGAGAAACATCCTGCGCAAATTTTAACCAGTGACCCGCTTGCTGTACAGATTGCGGACCATCTCGCATAAATTCTACCAATGCTTTTTGATAATCCGTAAGATTAACTTGTAATTCTATTACCTCTTTAACTTCTTCTTCCAATTGTTTTGAACCAATCATAGGTGGGGGTCCAGGACGAAACTGGTCTCCTGATTTTAAAGCAATAGGCTTCACCTTATCCCAGAACGGTGTCAAGCATCCTGGAGCAAATTTCCCTCCCTTGCCGTCAGAAAAATATTTGGGTTGCCAGCGATTGGGATCTACATTTTGATCAGCCGAGTTAACAGGTTCGTACCCGACATAATTAAAATATGGCTCACCGTTCGAGCCTTCTTCTTCACCATATTGATTAGAGCCGTCCCCTTTTCGAGACTCAATTACAGCTTTTGCGGCTAAATTTCCAATGCCTTCTGGCGTTGTAGGATCTAAAGATTCATTCATTGGGTCTAAGCCCAATTCCTTCATAAAGTTGGCAAATAAGGTTGTATCTGAAAAGTAATATTCATTCATTGCCCGAAATGCAGCATAACTAATGGCAATTTCCTTGTTTTTTAACGTACGCTCTTTTGCTGGTCGTCTATCAGCACCTTCAAGATAGACAGGAGTCGCTTTTTCGTCATACATTGACCAAGCGTCAAAAATGGAAACGAATATCAAACCCAAATATCGAGAAGTGACAGTAGGTCTTGGTTTGAATTTTTCGGTATCATTGGCTTGGGCAATCAACGCCATTTTCCCCCACTTGTAAGCGACATTATCAACACCTTTGGGTTCTTCGGTTTTAATCGAACTGTGTTGATCTTTTTTATTTTGACTCATTGTATAGCCAAAAATAATTAATGTCGTAAATAAAAGTAAAGCTATTTTTTTCATATTTTATAGATTTATTTTTTCTGTTTTTTATGAAACTCAAATCTAACTTGATGAAGCACTAGCAAACTTAAAAGAAAGTTTTTTATTTTTGAAAAATTATGTAAAAAATATTTAACTAATTTTTCCATTTGGCTTTAAATGTAATCAAAACCATCAAATATATCATTGTCGCAATTAGATTTAAAAGACAAATTCAATCCTATGGACATTCAAAAAGAAAACTTTGGTCATTTTAGAAAGTGATCAACAAATCCCTCTTAACCGTTAAAGATGTTTTACTTACACTAAGGTTTCGGAGGAATAATTGAGGGAGCAGTCGAATAAAGTGCGCTAAAACTAGATATTAGTGGGATGGACAATCTGCAATAAAAGTTATCGTAATCTATTTGGCTTTAATTTATTAACTTTAAGATTGTATTAGAAACCTCTTATGTTGCTGTATATCTAAGCTTGTATTCTGTAATAACTGTTGTAAGTAACCCCATTTAGTAGCCGGCATATGTAATAAGAAGTTGGAACGTTGTGGATGTAGAGGTGTTAGGTGCAATAACTTTGAAACTTAAATAACATAATAATAAATATTCATCTTATGCAAAAATACTTGTCAGTTTTAGCTATGGTAATTGTTTTATCAACCTCTTGTCAAAAGGGAGACGATGGTCCTCAAGGTTCTGCAGGCTCAAATGGATTTAACTGTTGGGATTTGAATATGGATGGTCTCAATAACGTTATTGAAGATGTAAACGGTGATGGCTTGTTTGATACGAAAGATTGTCAAGGAATTGATGGTGCAACTGGTCCACAGGGTCCTCAAGGTCCTCAAGGTCCTCAAGGAGCTAAAGGAAATCAAGGTGACACTGGACCAATAGGTCCTCAAGGTTTGACAGGTCCTACAGGTCCTAAAGGTCCTAAAGGTGAAACTGGAGATCAAGGTCCTATTGGAGCACAAGGTCCTATCGGAGCTAATGGATTTAGCTGTTGGGATTTAGATATGGATGGTGTAAACGATCCATTAGAAGACGTAAATGGTGACGGAATCTTTACTACTTCTGATTGTGGTTGTGATTGTGCTTTAGGTGGTTTGAAACCAGAGCAAACAATCATTGTTTTACCAGCTAGTCAAATAGATACTGATTGCGAAGGATGTGACGATGTTTACAATCTTCCTGAAATCGTAGAAGGAGTTGAAAGTAACGGTAACTCTGTAGAAGAGTTAAGAACTTTACTTGGATTAACTGTAAAAGAAAATGTTCAGGATTTCGGTTCTAACTCAATTACAGAAACTCAAGTTTGGGTTGCTTTCGATGAATCTTTCACTAATAGCTTGAGAGAAGGTCAATTACCAGTAGTTACACTTACAGCTAATCAACTTGGAGTTAAGTTGGTAGTTTCAGAGAAAACTACAGAAGGTTTCTTAGTAGTGATTGACGGAAACGTTGATCTTTCTAAAGTAACTTTCGATTGGATGGCAATTGCTAAAAAGTAATAGCCCGTTGATTTAATGATAAAGCCTCTTAACAAATATTTGTTAAGAGGCTTTTTTTTTGATATTACAAATAGATTGAAGAATCAATGCTAAATTTGGGTTCTATGATGAGAGTATTACAGATATTGAATCGCCCAAATATAGGAGGAATTGTACCACAAGTGTTGGCATTAACCAATTTGCTAGGAGACGAATTTGAAACCAAACTGATTGCTGGAAGATTGGATGAAGGCGAAGTGTTTTTTGAAGAAGCATTTAACAAATACAATCAAAAACTAGAAATAGTTGAGCAGCTTAAAAGGAAAATAGATATTGTAGAAGATTATAAAGCATATAAAAAAATTAGAGCAATAATAAGGGATTATAAACCCCACATAGTTCATACCCATGCTGCCAAATCTGGTGCTATTGGGAGGTTGGCCGCTTTTCATGAAAAAACACCCATTATAATACATACTTTTCATGGTCATGTATTTCATTCATACTTTGGAAAAATAAAGACCCAGATATTTATTGAAATAGAACGATTTTTGGCAAAAAAGTCTTCTGCTATTATTGCCATAAGTGAATTGCAAAAAAAAGACTTAGTTGATAAGTATAAAATTAGTTCTAATGACAAAGTGAAAGTCGTCAACTTAGGATACGATCTAGAAAAATTTTACGAAAATATAGAACAGAAGAGGAAAAGTTTTAGAACAAAATGGAAGCTTAAACAAACAGCTATTGTTTTAGGAATAGTAGGTAGAGTCGAACCAATTAAAAATCACCAAATGTTTGTTGATGTAATTGCTGGGTTAAAGAAACTGACCGACAAAGAAATAATAGGATTAATAATAGGAGATGGAAGTAAAAGAGAGGAGATGGAGGTATATGCAAAGAATCTGGGCTTGAAAATATCTAATAAAAGTGGAAAAAATTGCGACCTTCTATTCACTTCTTGGATTACAGAAGTGACAGAAGTATATGCAGGTCTGGATTTATTGTGCTTAACCTCAAATAATGAAGGGACACCTGTAAGTTTAATTGAAGCACAAGCCACAGGAATCCCTATTGTAGCGACAAATGTTGGAGGAGTACAGGATACAATCATAAACGGTTATCCTGCTTTATTGTCTCCTAAAATGGATTCTGGTAAAATGGTTGGAAATATATTGACCATTATTGAAAAAAACAGTAGTCAAAAGGATGTAAATGATGTGTTAAGATTGAAATTATTAGATAAGTATGGGTATAATAAGTTGATTTACAATACAAAATACATATATAAAGAAAAATATGAAAAAGTAGTCTGAAATAATCTATGACTTTTTTACTTTTGCAAAGTAGATTCTAATGTGCATAAGCCTAATCAATAGAATTTATCAGTCATGAAAAGCCAGTTAAACAATCTTGGTGATTTATGAAATCAATAGAGTACTTAACCCTAACAAAGAACTAATTTTGCAAATATATTTTAGCAATCCATTGATATTAATTCTGTTCACTAGTTTAGCAGTAATACTGTCTTTCTTTATTCATAAGCTTTTATTAAAATACTCTGCTGGTTTTGGAATGAAAAACCATGAATCAGAAGGGCAAATAAGATGGACAAATTCTGTTAAACCATCTGTGGGAGGTGTTGGAATATTTTTATTGTTTTTATTCGGAATTTCAGTAGGCTTGATGAGTCTTCAAAGTGAGCTGTTTGCTGATCCTCGTTTTTCTGGCTTAGTTTGGGCAAGTTTATTGGGATTCGTCATTGGCTTAATGGATGATGTTTATCAAATCAGTCCAACGCAAAAGTTTACAGGGCAAATTCTATGTGCAGTAGTCCTTTATTACAGTGGTGTTTTTATTGAAATAAGCAGCTTACCAATTGTCAATTTCATCATTAGTGTTTTCTGGGTTATAGGTATTATGAATTCCATAAATATGCTGGACAACATGGATGGCATCAGTGGCGTAACCATCTCAGGTATTCTACTGTCGATGATTTCGGTGATGTATTTTACAGGAACCATCACCATTTCTTACGCAATGTTAATATTGGGTGTGATAGGAGGTTTAATAGGATTTTTGAGCTTTAACTGGAATCCTGCAAAGATTTACTTAGGAGATACTGGAACTCAATTTTTAGGTGTGTTTTTAGCAGGATTGGCTATGTTGTTTTTATGGAACATACAACCCAATGAAGGATTTGTGCTTTTTAATGCTTCTCAATTAATCATTCCAGTAATGGTTTTTGCTTTACCAATCATAGATACTGCAACTGTTTTTATTAGAAGAATATGGCGTGGACAATCTCCTTTTATTGGAGGACGAGATCATACAACGCACAATCTTGCCATTTTTGGCGTTCAAGAAAGCAAAGTGCCTTTGATTTTTGCATCGGTAAATGTATGCACATTGATTATGGTTTCTATTATTAGTGTTTGTATGGCAGACTGGAATTCGTTGTGTGCGCTTTGTGGAATTGTCTATATAATGTCTCTGTTCTTATCCATCCAAGTAGTGTATTTATTTAATCAGAGACGCAAAGTAAAGAGTTTGACTTCATCCAAAAATTAAGACGAATACAGTAATGACATCATGGATTGCAGTTTTTCTGGGAGGAGGTTTTGGTAGTCTGTGTCGCTTTGGTATTTCTCGTATTTCTTTCCCTTTTTACAACGATTTTCCATTGGCAACCCTAGTTGCGAATATATTGGCTAGTGCCATTTTAGGATTCACTTCAACCTATTTTTTAGTTAAATCACCTAATTTACCTCTTTGGAAATTATTTCTGGCTACTGGCTTCTGTGGAGGGTTCTCTACCTTCTCAACTTTTAGCTTGGAAATGTTCAGCATGTTACAAGAAGGCAAAACGTTTATTGCATTAGTGTATCTGTTCCTAAGTGTTGGTGTATGCTTATTTGCTACAGCTTTGGGAATGGCATTGGCAATGAAAAGTTAAAACTACTAGATATTAACTTGAATGACTGCTTAGACTCTTCTTAATTGAACTTCCAAGAAAGTATGGTAATGTCATCCGTGAAAGGACGATTCTGTTTGAATTTTATTAATTTGGAGAGTAAGGCTTCATTAAATTTGCTGCTATTTACAAATGATTTAGAAAGAATAAAATCTTCTAATAGAACCTCATCAAAGAAAACACCACGCTGATTGGTTAGTTCTGTTAATCCATCTGTATACATAACCAAAAGACTGTTTTTGCGAATATTTAGTGATTTTACTTCAATTTGTGGCAATTTGTCAAAGGCTCCAATAATGGTGCTTCCATAATTCAACTTAGTAATATTGGATCCATCGAATAAAATTGGCGGTGGATGTCCAGCATTTACGTAAGTGAGATTTCGAGATTGTCGATCATACATCGCAACAAAGAAAGTGATGAACCGATCCCCTTGGGTAATTTCAACTACATTCTCATTGATTTTTTCAACCAATTCAGATAATGTTTTAGATTCTTTACCAAGAACCCTCAACAATGCCTGAAAATTTGCCATCAATAAAGCGGCAGAAATTCCTTTCCCAGAGACATCAGCAATACAACTCAATAATTTGTGTTCCCCAATAGGCAATACATCATAATAGTCTCCACCAATATTAAAATGCGGCATATAAATGGCAGACAAATTTATCGTTTTATCATTGGGTAACTTTTGAGGAATCAGCATAGTTTGCATTTTCTTTGCCAATTCCATTTCTTTACCAAGTTGGAGTTGTCTCAATTGTTTTCTAAAGAGCCTTTTATTCTCAATAGCAACAATAATGATGTTGGTAATGGTTTTAATAAAAGTAACCTTGCTCTCCAACTCTTCACCCATTTCGACCTTTAATTCACTCAAAAGTACAAATGCAAGCGGTCGTTCTTTATGAAAAACGGGAAGCAATACTTGAAAGCCCTTAGGAAGAATATTATTAGACGATTCAAAAAAACGAACCTTTTTCTCGTCGTACCAACTGGGCAAAATAGACGAAGTACCAGTGTGTTCATCGTCAATGTTCCCAACGCTGTGAACCTTATCCCAAGCACCTTCTTTACAATAGAAAATAATTAAACGATCTATTTGCATTTGCGCTTTAAGGATGAATCCATAAATTTGGAATAAATCTCTTTCAGATGCATTTCGATTGATAGCATTTGTTACCTCTAAAAGAGAATCCAATTCCATTTGTTTTCTCTGTAGAAATGAATCTTCTAATTCAGCAGTAAGTATCTTATTGACGTATTCTTCTTCCAATTTGAAGTATTAAGGGATGAGGGGTTAAAAGTTATCAGCTGCTACTTCCTTTGAAGTGTTCACTTTTGTCGGCAAAAAAGACATTGAAAGTAGTCAATGATCCATATATTCGAGTAATGTATTGTTGAAGTGCTACTTTTTCTTCATCAGACAAAAGCGTACTTGAATTTATTTTTTGTTCCATAACCCTAAGACGATCTCTAACCATTACAACTTTATGAAAAAAAGCTTCAATAGGAATTTCCTTTCCTTTCGTACCTTCTTTACCAGGTTTGAAAATCAACGTTCCGTCTTTCCATTTATCACCCAATTCAACCACTTCTGTAGCATCGGACCATTTACGTAAGACACCACTCATCAATTGTTCTACCTCTGCTAATGTGATACGAGGAACTTCATCGACTTTTAATTCAGTGATGGACATTCGACTATCCGTTTTTACAATATCTTTTATACCTCTTTGCTTAAAATATGCGGAATAAGTATCAATGTTTACTTCAACAACAACACCTTGACCAAATTCGGTATGCGTAATTTGACTTCCAATACCTAATGACTCTACTGACATTTTTATTAATTGTTTTTATAAAATGAAAGAATGAAGAAGTTGTTTGTTGATAATATATATAGTCCACCAAGGGTAGATTTATGAATTTTGACCGCATCGGCTGTCCGATTTTTCTTTTTCTAACTGGCAGCGTTGAAAATCCTCGACAATGCGATGTATTGCCTGCGTTTTTCGCCTTGCGAGTTAAAAAAATGATATCGCCAACTTTTCACAAATCCTACTAAGGTGAACTATAAATGGTTCTTTAAAATGTAGAAAGATCCAAATAGAAGTAGTTTAATTGATGTGGGTTCGAGATATAGCGTCTTTTATTTTTTGATTATCAGTATTTTAAAACAAACAAACATTTTACAGTCTCGAAGTCACGTTTAATTACAAAAATACAAACGAGTCGGGTATTTATTTAATGAAATGGATAAAATTGTTTTTTAAACTTAAATTAAGGATATAACAATACTGAGGCTGGAAAAATAAAAAGGATGCAAAATAAAGTGGATTATTTAATTTTTACAACAATCAAAGAACGATCGTCTTTGCCCGCATTGGCAGCAGTAAAGCGTCGGTACTTTTTTAAAATTATTTTTTTTATGGTCTCCGCATCGGTGTCTGCATGGGACTGAAGAGAATTGAGTAGGCGTTCAGTGCCGTAAGCTTTGCCTGTTTTTGGGCTTCTTGCTTCAATAATCCCGTCGGTGAAAAACACAAATACATCACCAGGAACAAAACTTTGCTGATAGGCTTTTATATATTTAGAGTAGCTGCTGTTACGCACAATCCCAAGTCCCATTCCTTCATCTTCAAGATAATACGACATATCTAATTCTACAGAATAATACAACAATGGTGTATGTCCAGCTCTACTATAAGTAAGCACTTGATTCTCAAAATCAAAAATACAATAGGTAACGGTTACAAAAGCGGTACGCTCCAAGCATTTAGAAATGGCTTCGTTGGCAAATTCGAGGAACATATCAACAGGGAGGTTGATTTGTACTAGTGATTGGAAAATACCCTTTAAGTGCGCCATATAAAAAGCGGCAGACGTTCCAGAACCAGAAACATCGGCTACAATTACTGCAAGGCGATTGCTGTCTAATTCTAAAAAATCCAAATAATCACCACCGACTTCAAAAGCACTTTCACTAAAACCCGCCATTTCAAAGGTTTCATTAACAGGAAAGTCAGTAGGAATCAGCCCTTTTTGAATTCTTCTGGCAATACTCAATTCTTGTTTGACACGATCGGATTCAACATTTGCTTTTAAGAGCGCATCGTTTTCAAAGGTAAGCTGCGCCTGATTAATATAGCTCTGGGCCAACTGAATCTGATAATTGTCAAAGCCGTACTGAATACTTTTAACCAAAAAAATACTCGCTTGAAGTTTTCCATTAAAAAAAACAGGCAACAATAAAAGTGATTGGAAATTGGTGTTTTTATCAAAGAATTCCAGTTCTTTTAATTGTGGAAAATAGTATTCTGAATCATTTTCTTTAATTAAATCGTGAAATCCTATGCCTACCAAATAATCGGCAATCTCTTCTTTGTCAATGTGCTCATCATGATAAATGCGTTCTAAAAAAGCCTGATCCTTGTTGTTTTCATCAAAAGAACCAATAATGAGCCAACCACTCTGGGAAGCAGTATCAATCAAGCATTTTTTAAACAAAAACTGAAAAGCAGTTTCATTGTCATCTTGATCGTTGATGAATTCGTTGATCACTCTAAGGCTTTGCATCTCTTGATTGCGCTGTTCTGTAACAGAAGCAATGGGTAAATTAAAAATCAGCGAGATGAGACTCATTGTCGTATATAAAGACAAGAAGCCTAGCAATAAGATGAAGAAAACATTTAGATAATATGGCTGATGAATGAACAAGGGCAAATCATAGAAAAATAGGTTTTGCGCAATACCTAATAAAATCAAGACCAATACACTCAAAAAGAGAATGCTCAGCCATTTAAGTCGATAAGGAATGAAAGCAATCCATTTTACCCTAAAAGCCAATCCCAAAAAGAAAATGAAAGTAATACCATAAATGACAATATAAAACGAAATGGGCAATTGATGATGAATGAAATAAATAAAACAAGATAGACTCAATATAACAAATAAGATGCGCCAATAATAGCGAATAGAAATATTCTCATTGATTTCGCTAAGACGTTTGTATTGCAATAAGGTGTAAAGGGCGTAATACAAAAAAGCATAGATACCAATTAGTTTTACCACTTTAATAAAAAAGATGGGTTGATCTAAAAAATCCAACAAATCTGGTAAGAAAGAGATGCCCAATGTGAGCAAGCCTCCTAGAACCAGCTTTTCAAAAATACTTTCAATATCATAGGTTTTACGCAATTTGGACAATTGGTAAAAATAGAATAGGTGCAAACCAAGCATTAAAATGATGAGGAAATCTATAAAAAAGTGGTGGTCTGCTGCTATTGGGTTCAATAACATCACACTGAGCAACAAATAACTTCCTGCTCCCAAAAAAAGCCAATATCTTTGTTTAATCAAATTCAAGGTGACGAAATTAGGAAATTTAGTTTGTTGGTTTGTTTTGAAAGGTAAAAACATATTTAAAAAAAACACTAAATCTCTAATTAGAGACAGTAAACAATGGCTAGAAAAAGAAAAAATAGATTTTTAGAACATATAGAAATTACCGATATTGCTCCTGAAGGTAGAGGCGTTGGACGAATAGATGGTCGGGTCATATTTGTAGAAAGAGCCGTTCCTGGCGATGTGGTGACCGCATTGTTAGACAAAAGCAAAGAAAGTTATGCGAAAGGTAAAATACACATCTTAGAAGAAGCCTCTCCTTTGAGGCAAGATGCCTTTTGTGAGCATTTTGGAAAATGTGGAGGTTGTAAATGGCAGTTTTTGGCCTATGAGAAGCAGTTGGAATTCAAACACAAAATAGTTGAAGACGCTCTTAGACGAACGGGTAAGATATATGACGGACATATTAATCCAATCATCGGTTCTGTAAAAGACCGTTATTATCGAAATAAATTGGAGTTTAGTTTTTCCAATGCCCGATATCTTACACCAGAAGAGATTGCGAGTGGAGCCGTTTTTGAACAAGAAAATGCCCTCGGCTTTCATGCGCCTAGGTTGTTTTCTAAGATAGTCGATGTCAAAGCTTGTCATTTGATGGAAAGTTTTCAGGATGATATTCGCAATTCTATAAGAGTGTATGCAGAGGAACACGATTTGACTTTTTATGACATTCGAAAAAAAGAAGGACTGCTTAGAAACCTAATCGTCCGAAATACTGTAAAAGGACAGTGGATGGTCATTATGATTTTTGGTCAAAACGATGAGGAAAATGTAAAAGGATTGATGGATCATTTGGTAGGAAAATTTCCTCAATTGGATTCTCTCAGTTATGTCATCAATACCAAAAACAACGATACCATTTTTGACCTTGAAGTTGTAAATTATTACGGGAAAGATCACATTACGGAGTATCTCGAAGAACTCCAATTTAAAATCAGCCCCAAATCGTTTTTTCAACCCAATCCAACTCAAGCTTTAACACTTTATGGTGTTATTCGAGAATTGGCAAACTTACAGGGCAATGAATTGGTTTATGATTTATATACTGGAACAGGAAGCATTGCACAGTTCTTAGCAAGGTATTGTAAAAAAGTAGTCGGAATTGAAGAAGTGGCCGATTCTATTAAAGATGCTTGTTATAATGCAGAACAAAATGGCTTGACAAATTGTACTTTTTTAGTCGGAGATGTTCGTAAGGAATTCAACGATCATTTTATAGCAGAACACGGAAAGCCAGATTTACTAATTACGGATCCACCTCGTTCGGGCTTACACGCCGATGTGGTTGATAAAATTGTGGAGATTGCTGCACCAAGGGTTATTTATGTTAGTTGTAATCCTGTAACGCAGGCTAGAGATTTGAATAAAATGCTGCATTTGTATGAAATTGTTACCATACAGCCGGTAGATATGTTTCCGCAAACACACCATGTCGAAAATGTGGTATTGTTAAAGATAAAGGATGATAAATGATGGTTGATTTTTGCCAAAGTCATTTACCATCATTTATCACCTATCAATCATCAACTATGCTTATCGCTAAATTAACTATTATAAAAAGATATGTCAGAATTAAATTATAAAACGGTTAAGGAATATGAAGACCTGACCTATAAACATTTTAATGGAGTTGCCAGAATTGCTTTTAACAGACCAGAAGTCCGAAATGCCTTCCGGCCACAGACAGTATTTGAGCTGTTGGATGCTTTTCACCATGCACATGAGGATCCCACTGTTGGAGTAATCTTGTTGACAGGCGAAGGTCCTTCTCCCAAAGATGGAGGTTATGCTTTTTGTTCTGGAGGCGACCAGCGTGTAAGAGACAAAACAGGGTATAAAGGAAAAGATGGCATTCACAGACTCAACATACTAGAAGTACAACGCTTGATTCGTTTTATGAACAAAGTCGTAATTGCCGTAGTGCCAGGTTGGGCAGTTGGTGGTGGACATAGTCTGCATGTGGTTTGCGATATGACCTTGGCAAGTAAAGAACACGCTATTTTCAAACAGACAGATGCCGATGTAGCTAGTTTTGATGCCGGTTATGGCTCTGCTTATTTGGCTCGCCAAGTAGGACAAAAAAGAGCCAGAGAGATTTTCTTTTTGGGTAAAAATTATTCAGCGCAAGAAGCTTTTGACATGGGAATGGTCAATGCGGTCGTTCCGCACGATGAATTGGAACAAGTAGCTTATGAATGGGGAAGGGAAGTAATGGCGAAAAGTCCAACAGCTATCAAAATGTTGAAACTTGCCTTTAATATGATAGACGATGGGTTGGTTGGACAGCAGATTTTTGCGGGAGAAACGACCCGCTTGGCTTATATGACCGATGAGGCTGAAGAAGGGCGAAATGCTTTTTTGGAAAAGCGTAAACCCGATTTTGATAAGTTTCCGAAGTTTCCTTAATTCCAAAAAGAAACCCCTATTCAGCTTTGACACTGTATAGGGGGAAAACTAATTATGAAAAACAACTTCAGTATAGTACTTTGCAAGCATTGTGCCAAAAGTTAATTAGAGGGAACTTAATTCCAAAAAGAAACCCCTATCCAGCTTTGACACTGTATAGGGGGAAAACTAATTATGAAAAACAACTTCAGTGTATAATTTGCAAGCATTGTGCCAAAAATTGAAATAGCCCCTTTTTTTAGTAAAAAAATATGAAAAAAAAGAAATAGGGCAATTTATCTTAAACAGAACAATGCCTTTAACGCTTTTAATGTCGAAATTGAATACAAAAATGTCTATAAATCAGAACAATACAACATCACATCCTATTGCGAAGTCGATTCCTCATACGACCGAAGTGCATGGTCATATACTAGAAGATGACTACAGATGGCTACACGAAAAGGAAAATGACGCAGTTATTGACTATTTGAATGAGGAAAACGCTTATACCGAAGCGGTGATGGCAGATACAAAAGTTTTACAAAAAGAATTGTTTGATGAAATTCTTGGTAGAATCCAAGAAACCGATTTATCTGTGCCTGTAAAAGAGGACGATTACTATTATTATTCTAGAACAGAAGAAGGTAAAAGTTACCAAATTTATTGTCGCAAAAAAGGAAATCTCGAAGCCAATGAGGAAATTTTATTAGATGTAAACAAACTAGCGGGCGATTTAGAGTACTTCTCTCTAGGCGATTTTGAAGTGAGCGACAACCATCAATTATTGGCCTATTCAACAGACACCGATGGTTCTGAAAAGTATAATGTGTTTATAAAGGATTTGACAACAGGCGAATTATTGGCGGACAGTATTTTGCAAACCGGTGGTGATTTGGTTTGGGCAAACGACAATAAGACTTTATTTTATGCTCGCTTAGACGAAGCCATGCGTCCTTTTCAAATACACAGACATGTATTGGGAAGCGAAACAATTGAAGATGCTCTTGTTTTTGAGGAAGAAGACGATTCTTATTTTGTCTCTATTGCCAAAACCAAAAGCAACGATTGGCTGCTTATAGATTTGTCTAGTAAAATTACGAGTGAAACTTGGTTGTTGTCTGCAGATGAGCCAACAGGCGTTTTTACATGTTTTGAAGAAAGAACACTTGGTATCGAATATGGAATAGACCACCACAGCAATCATTTTTACATCCTCACGAACGAAAATGCTCAAAATTTCAAGCTGCTAAGAACACCCGTTAACAATTGGGACAAAGAAGTGTGGGAAACGGTTATTCCTTATGATCCTGCGGTGAAATTGGACGACATAGAAACCTTTGAAAAATATTTGGTTGTTGGTGGAAGACGCCATGGTTTAACCAGTTTTGACTTATTCCGAATCGATGATGAAAAATTGGAACACCTCACCTTTGATGAACCTCTTTATGCCGTTTGGGAAAGTTCCAACCCCGAATTTAAAACCAATAAGTTTCGGTACAATTATTCCTCTTTGATTACACCTCGTTCTGTCTATGAATTGGATATGGATACTGGCGAAAGAGTTTTATTAAAACAATACGAAGTCCTTGGCGATTATGATAAAAGCAAATATAAAATGGAGCGAGTCTTTGCCTTGTCCGAAGATGGTAAGCAAATTCCTATGTCGGTTGTTTATCGGAAAGACTTGGTCAAAGACGGCAACAATCCTTGTTTGTTGTATGCGTATGGTTCGTATGGAATAACGGTAGAACCTCATTTCAATAGTAGTCGAATCAGTTTGCTGGACAGGGGATTTGTTTTTGCCATTGCGCACATTCGTGGAGGCGGTGAAATGGGCAGACAATGGTACGAGTCGGGTAAGTTTTTGTTAAAGAACAATACCTTTACCGATTTTATTGCTTGTGCCGAACATCTCAAAAAAGAAGGCTATACTCAAAAGGACAAATTGGCAATTATGGGTGGAAGTGCAGGTGGTTTGTTGATGGGTGCTGTGATGAATCTTCGCCCTAATCTTTGTAACGCTGTAATGGCTTTTGTTCCTTTTGTCGATGTGATGAATACGATGTTGGATGAAAATTTACCGCTAACCGTTATCGAATACGATGAGTGGGGGAATCCAAATGAAAAGGAGTATTTTGAATATATGTTGTCGTATTCTCCTTATGACAATACCGAAGCAAAAGATTATCCGAATGTGTTGGTGACTGGTGGCTTAAATGATCCACGAGTACAATATTGGGAGCCTGCTAAATGGGTGGCGAAGTTGCGAAAAACCAAAACGGATGACAATACCTTATTGCTTAAAATGCATATGGGTGCTGGGCATGGTGGAAAGTCTGGGCGTTATGGACAGATAGAGGAAGTGGCGTTTAATTATGCGTTTATGATTAAAATGTTGGAGGGTTAGACCGCCTTCGGCTTTATGACTGCTTCGCTTTATGACCGTTCGCTTTCGCTCACTTTATGACCGCTTGCTTCTTGCGAAGCATTGCTTATGGACCGTTCGCTTTGCTCACTTTTTGAAGAACCCCAAAGAGCACGTCCCAAAGAATCAAGGAAATCTATCAATCCTGCAAATCCTGATACAGACAATTGTGCCTTCGGCATCAGGATTTTCAAGATTCTAGGATTTTGGGATTTTCACTTTGATCATTGCAAAAGGATAG